>Ga0209500_10000012_pt1 | contig 195259 bp, 163 predicted proteins | sample S_140212_EF_Meta_FD_187323 | JGI IMG/M metagenome (GOLD analysis project Ga0209500, IMG submission 187323) | Freshwater microbial communities from Lake Simoncouche, Canada to study carbon cycling - S_140212_EF_MetaG (SPAdes) (version 2) | ecosystem: Environmental > Aquatic > Freshwater > Lake...
CCGCTGCTGCTGCTCCTGCCGCTGCTCCTGCCGCTGCTCCTGCCGCTGCTCCTGCTGCTACTGCTCCTGCCGCTGCCGCTGCTCCTGCTGCTGCTGCTGCCGCTCCTCGTGTTACCGCTCCTGCTGCCGTTGCTCCTGCTCCTGCCGCTGCTCCTGCCCCTGCCGCTGCTCCTGCTGCTGCCGCTCCTCGTGTTACCGCTCCTGCTCCTGCCGCTGCTCCTGCTGCCGCTCCTCGCGTTACCGCTCCTGCTGCCGTTGCTCCTGCCGCTGCTCCTGCTGCTGCCGCTCCTCGCGTTACCGCTCCTGCTGCCGTTACTCCTGCTGCCGTTGCTCCTGCTCCTGCTCCCCCTCCCGCTTTCAATACACTCGGAGGTGGAGGTGTTCAAGCCAACAATGCTGGAGCTAACGCTAATGCAAACGTTGGAGCTGGTGCGACCTTTGGCACTGGATTAACTATTCTTGCTGGGGTTGGCAGTAATACCGGTCAAGGTGGCGCAAGCCCTGCTGCAAATACTGTCATTCAAGTACAGGTGCCAGGGAATGTCGCTGAACCCGTAATTAACCCCGTAGTCAATATCCGAAAAGTAGAAGAATTAGTGGTAGCAGGTGATTCGGCAGCAGAAGCAGCAGCAAAATTAGCAGCAGAAGCAGCAGTCAAAGCAAAAGCTCTAGTGGATGCCAATGCAAAAGCAGAAGCGGATGCCAAAGCTAAAGCAGAAGCGGATGCTAAAGCTAAAGCCGAGGCAGATGCCAAAATAGCCGCCGATACAAAAGCAGCGGCAGACGCCGCAGCCAAAGCGAAAGCTAGTGCCGATATCGCAAACGCCGAGTCTAGCGCAAAAGAGAAAGCTGAAGCTTATGCTGCCTTGACCAAAGCAGAGGCTGACGCCGCCGCACAAGCCACTGCGAAAGCAGAAGCTGCGGCCAAAGCTGCTGCCGACCTCGCTAATTCCAACGCTACTGCAGAAGCAAAAGCCGAAGCGGACGCTAAGGCTGCTGAAGCAAAAGTAGCGGCAGAAGCTGCAGCCAAAACTGCGGCAGACGCCGCCCAAGCAGAGGCCAAAGCCAAACTCGAAGCAGAGACCAAAGCCAAACTCGAAACAGAAGCCAAAGCCAAACTCGAAGCAGAAGCCAAAGCCAAACTCGAAGCAGAAGCCAAAGCCAAACTTGAAGCAGAGGCCAAAGCCAAGCTTGAAGCAGAGGCCAAAGCCAAGCTTGAAGCAGAGGCCAAAGCAAAACTCGAAGCAGAGGCCAAAGCCAAACTCGAAGCAGAGGCCAAAGCCAAACTTGAAGCAGAAGCCAAAGCCAAACTCGAAACAGAAGCCAAAGCCAAACTTGAAGCAGAGGCCAAAGCCACCGCCGACACCAAAGCAGCCGCCGACGCCAAAGCAGCCGCCGATGCCCAAGCAGCCGCCGATGCCCAAGCAGCCGCCGATGCCCAAGGAACTGCCGCGGCCCAAGCAGCTGCCGCGGCCCAAGCAGCTGCCGCGGCCCAAGCAGCCGCCGCGGCCCAAGCAGCCGCCGCGGCCCAAGCAGCCGCATTGATAGCGGATCTGCGTCTAACAAATGCCCAATATAACCAACTGCGAGTTGATAGCTATTATGTTGGTATGCTGGTCACCCAAGGAGTAGGCAACAATCACATAGCATTTGGAAGAGCAATACCTGGCAGTGCGTCTACAGCGGCGCTTATCACACACAACGGTTTCGGACTTGCTATTGACAACCCTAATCTATTGGCTCCGAGGGCGGTCGCGGTCTTGACTACCGCCAACAACGCTTCCACCGCCCCTTCCACAGGCCCAGCACTGCAAGGTTTGGATTTGACTTGGGGCCGTTGGAACAAAACTCAGATCCAAATCAGAACCAATCCTGCTAACAACAACACCGATGCCGCACCAAACGCAAATATGGAATGGGCAGTTTTTAAACCTGCCAACATGGCAGGGTTAACTGGCACTTTTCGTTATGGTAATAGTTCGCTTTTGGCTAGCAGTAGTATTGATCAAACCGGCGCTGAACTGCTTGGCGGTATTGTCGAATTTGACGTAAATCTTGCCGGGGGCCCCTTTTCCATCAGTAATGGTTTGCTTCAAATTTTTGATAGCACCAATGCCACGTGGAGAGTAACTTTCAATGGCACTTTAAACGGAGCCTTTGCCACCATGACCGATATCATCGGCTTTTTTGGCACGGCCCCAGTCACCGGATCGCTTGGTGGTGTGTTTATCGGTACCGGCACCACTCCAGACTTTGTAGGAGGGTTCTCGTTACAGTCAGGCATCAATTTTGTGCAAGGTATAGCTCTGCTGGATAACGAAAACTGCTTTAGCTGTGCTCCATAAAAAGGAAACTAGGTCATGGCATTAATAAATGGTACTACTGGAAATGACAACCTACCGGGTACGGATGGCGAGGACACCATTAATGGCGGGACTGGTAACGACAGCCTAAATGGCGGCGCTGGCAATGACTCATTAGTCGGTGATGCTGGCAACGACAGCCTAAGTGGCGGCACTGGCAACGATACCCTAACCGGCGGAGCGGATGCCGACCGCTTTGTGTTCAACACAACGCCCAACGCCACTACTAACCTTGATATTGTTACTGACTTCACACCTGGTACCGACAAGTTAGTGTTCAACAACAGTGTCTTTGCGGCACTGACAGATCCAGGCGCGTTGGCGGAAGGCAATTTTCGATCTGGCGCCGGCTTCGCCACCGCTGCCGATGCCAATGACTTCCTCATTTATGACACCACCACCAAAGCCCTCTACTACGATGCCGATGGCTCCACGACAACAATAGCCCCCATACAAATAGCCACCTTGACGAATGTGGCTGCATTAGTATTCGGTAACATTGAAATAGAGGGGACTATTTTATCTGTCAACCTTACAGGCACCGCCGGCAATGACACACTCACTGGTGGCGCCGGCAACGATACTCTGTCGGCTTCGGGTGGCAACGACAGCCTAATTGGCGGGGCTGGCAACGACTCTCTAGATGGGGGTGAAGGCAATGACTCTCTAGATGGCGGCACTGGCAACGACACCATGGTGGGAGGCAATGGCGGTGACTTCTACTATGTGCGCGACATTGGCGATGTGGTAAACGAAGCCGGCACCAGTGGCGGTTCTGACTGGGTGTATAGCTTTATCAGTGACTACACCCTCACTGTCAATATCGAGATTGGCTACATCTGGTTAGCTACCGGCAACCTCACCGGTAATAGTGGCAATAACTCAATTCAAGCAGGATCGGGCAACAACACCATTGATGGCGGGGCTGGCATTGATACTGCCTCTTACTACGTATTTAGCAGCTCGCCAGGTGTTACCGTTAATTTGTCGATTGCGGGCGCACAAAACACTGGCGGCTCTGGCACCGACACCCTGCTCAATATCGAGAATCTGGAAGGCTCCGTCTACAATGACCAACTAACGGGTAACGCGGAGGATAATTACCTCGTGGCCTCTCACGGCAACGACACCCTCGACGGCGGTGCCGGCAATGACACGCTTGATGGTGGTTGGGGCAACGACACGCTTTACGGTGGCACTGGCAACGATACCCTAACCGGCGACGCGGATGCCGACCGCTTTGTGTTCAACACAACGCCCAACGCCACTACTAACCTTGATATTGTTACTGACTTCACACCTGGTACCGACAAGTTAGTGTTCAACAACAGTGTCTTTGCGGCACTGACAGATCCAGGCGCGTTGGCGGAAGGCAATTTTCGATCTGGCGCCGGCTTCGCCACCGCTGCCGATGCCAATGACTTCCTCATTTATGACACCACCACCAAAGCCCTCTACTACGATGCCGATGGCTCCACGACAACAATAGCCCCCATACAAATAGCCACCTTGACGAATGTGGCTGCATTAGTATTCGGTAACATTGAAATAGAGGGGACTATTTTATCTGTCAACCTTACAGGCACCGCCGGCAATGACACACTCACTGGTGGCGCCGGCAACGATACTCTGTCGGCTTCGGGTGGCAACGACAGCCTAATTGGCGGGGCTGGCAACGACTCTCTAGATGGGGGTGAAGGCAATGACTCTCTAGATGGCGGCACTGGCAACGACACCATGGTGGGAGGCGATGGAGCTGACGACTACTACGTGCGCGAAACCGGTGACGTGGTCACAGAAACCAACGCCGACCTGACCACTGGTGGCTATGACCGTGTTTTTTCCTTCCTCAGTGCTTACACGCTGCCAGCCAATATCGAGTATGGTTTCATCCAACTCACAACTGGCAACATCACCGGTAATACTCTCGATAATGGACTTTGGGCTAGCCAAGGCGACAACACCCTTGATGGCTTGGGTGGCAGTGATACGGCATATTACTCTTCTAATGCTGTTTCAGGCGTCACTGGGGTCACGGTTAGTCTGGCCATCACTACCGCACAAATCACCGGCGGCTCCGGCACCGACACCCTGCTCAATATCGAAAATCTGTACGGTAGCAACAATAATGACCATCTCACCGGTAATGATGGCAACAACAATATTTATGGATCTGGAGGCAACGACACCCTAAGCGGCGGGCTTGGCAATGACAACCTCAATGGAGAAACTGGCAACGACAGATTGGATGGGGGTGATGGCGATGACTCTCTAGATGGCGGCACTGGCGACGACACCATGGTGGGAGGCAATGGCAATGATATCTACTACGTGCGCGAAACCGGTGACGTGGTCACAGAAACCAACGCCGACCCGACTACTGGTGGCATCTATGACAGGGTTTATTCCTACCTCAGTACTTACACGCTGCCCGCCAATGTCGAGTATGGTCACATCCAACTCACAACTGGCAACATCACCGGTAATACTCTCAGTAATGCGCTTTGGGCTAGCCAAGGCAACAACACCCTTGATGGCGACGCTGGCAATGATTGGGTGTATTACTCTGTTGGTGCAGTTACAGATACCAACGGGGTCACGGTTAGTCTGGCCATCACTACCGCGCAAAACACCGGCGGCTCCGGCACCGACACCCTGGTCAATATCGAAAATCTGTACGGTAGCAACAATAATGACCATTTCACCGGTAACGATGGCAACAACACTATTTATGGATCTGGAGGCAACGACACCCTAATCGGCGGGCTTGGCAATGACAACCTCTATGGCGGAACTGGCAACGACTCATTGGATGGGGGTGATGGCAATGACACTCTGGACGGGCAAGAAGATACCGATACAGCTACTTACCTCAGCGCTGGCGCAGCTGTCACGGTAAGCTTAGCCATCACTACCGCACAAAATACAGTTGGCTGGGGCACCGATACCCTAAGCAACATCGAGAATCTGAACGGTAGCAATTTCGCTGACAATCTCACTGGCAATACCAGCAACAATGTTCTCATCGGTAATAACGGCAACGACACCCTTGACGGCGCTGATGGCGACGACACATTGGACGGAGGGGATGGCGACGACAGATTGACCGGCGGGCTTGGCAACGACAGCCTAATAGGCGGCACTGGTTCGGACGTATTGGACGGTGGGGCTGGCAACGACACCATGGTGGGTGGGGGTGGGGGTGTGGGTGGCAGTGACATCTACTACGTACGCGACGCCGGTGATGTGGTCATACCAACCGACAGTGGCACGGACATTGACCAAGTTTTTTCCTACCTCAGCGCCTACACGCTGCCAGCCAATGTCGAGATTGGCTACATCGGGAGCTCAACTGCTGCCAACATCACCGGAAATGGACTCAATAATGACCTTTATCCTGGCCAAGGCGACAACATCCTTGATGGCATGGCTGGCATAAATACGGTTAACTACTTTTTCGCCACCTCCGGCGTCACCGTTAGCTTGGCCATCACTAGCGCACAAAACACGGGCGGCTCTGGCACCGACACTCTGCTCAATTTTCATAATATAAGCGGCAGCAACTTTGCCGATTATCTCACTGGCAACTCCAACGACAATTTCCTCTCGGGCAGAGACGGCAACGACAGGCTAACCGGCGGGCTTGGCAACGACAGACTAAGCGGCGGAGCGGATGTCGACCGCTTTGTGTTCAACACAACGCCCAACGCCACTAGTAATCTTGATGTTGTTGATGACTTTTTATCTGGTACCGACAAATTAGTATTCAACAACAGTGTCTTTACGGCACTGACAGCGTTAGGCACTTTGCCGGCAGGCAACCTTCGTTCCGGTGCAAACTTTACTACGGCTGCCGATGCCGATGACTTCTTAATCTACAACACCACCACCAAAGCCCTCTACTACGATGCCGATGGCTCCACGGCAACAATAGCCCCCATACAAATAGCTACTTTAACTAATGTTGCCACATTACTTGCCAGTGATATTGAAATAGAGGGGAACATTACTGGCACCACCGGCAATGACATACTAACCGGCACACCCGACAACGATACTCTGTTGGGCTTAGCTGGCAACGACAACCTAAATGGCGGTACTGGCAACGACAGCCTGAATGGCGGAGCTGGCAACGACACATTAGATGGAGGTGCTGGCAATGACACTCTGGACGGGCAAGAAGATACCGATACAGCTACTTACCTCAGCGCTGGCGCAGCTGTCACTGTAAGCTTAGCCATCACTACCGCACAAAATACAGTTGGCTGGGGCACCGACACCCTGAGCAACATCGAGAATCTGAGCGGTAGCAATTTCGCTGACAATCTCACTGGCAACACCAGCAACAATGTTCTCATCGGTAATAACGGCAACGACACCATTAACGGCGGTGCAGGCAATGACACCATGCGAGGAGGGGAAGGAAATGACGCAATCATTGGTGGCGACGGTATCGACGTGGCAGACCATTCCTCTGCGACCAGCAACACTGTATTAGAGATTAGCAGAAGTAAAGCTGCCAAAGATGGGCAGGGCGGTGCTGACACCTTGGTTGGTATTGAAAATTTGAAGGGTGGTGCTTTCAACGACATCATGGTGGGAGATCACAATGCCAACCTTATAGAGGGTGAAAACGGTGACGATATTCTTTATGGCAACGGAGGTAATGACACGTTAAACGGTGGCGACGGTGACGATTTCTTACGTGGAGGTTTAGGCAATGACACTCTTAACGGCGGTGCTGGTACTGACATTGCAGATTACTCAACAGCAACAGGAAATGTGACCGCAGAAATTCTCCTCGGTACAGCATCCAATGATGGTCAGGGCGGAGCCGATACTCTGCTTAGCATCGAAGTATTAATAGGCGGGGGATTTAATGACTTGCTCAGGGGAGACGATGGCATAAACTATTTGGTAGGTGGAAATGGCAATGACACCCTCGCAGGCAAAGGTGGAGATGACTTATTGTTTGGCGGAGCTGGAAATGATTTCCTTGCCGGCGGTCTTGGAGCCGACACCCTTACAGGTGGTAGAGGTAACGACGATTTCTCCTTCGATACTCTGCCTGGTCCAAACAATATCGATACGATCACCGATTTTGAACTGAATGGCGACAGGATAAGTATGGAAAGCTCCGAGTTCCCCCGACTCATTGCTGCGAACATTAACACCCAATTTATCTCGGGTGCAGGCTTAACAGCAGCACTGGATGCCGATGATTTTCTGATCTACAACAAAAGCACGGGCGCACTCTATTATGATGCCGATGGCAGTGGCGCGGGTGCTGCGCAGCAAATCGTTACCTTGCTAGGCGCACCTGCCCTGACCACCGCTAATTTTTTCGTTAATCCCGCGAACGTACCTTTTTAACCGCATGAATTGGAATTTAATTTTATGCTGCTGGTAGCTTTTCAAAGTAGAAGTTGTCTGCGCATCTAGGTTCTTTTGCTGTGATGACCACCTACCCACCCTATGGAAAAAGTTTTGTTATCAAGCGGGTTAGCAAGCTCGTATTGTTCGGTTTCACGATAGCATTGACAAACTGTGCATGGAACAACCTTAGGCAAATAGTCTAGGCAATAAAAAACCCGCTGATTAGGCGGGTTTTTTATGCTTTAGTCTGCTTGAGACCTGTAATTGGTCGGAGTGGCGGGATTTGAACCCACGACCACTTGCCCCCCAGGCAAGTGCGCTACCAAACTGCGCTACACTCCGAATTAAAATTTTAGGTTAAAACTACTATATGTTTGGTGATCTTCTATGCGAAGAAATAATTCAAGCCAGATGGCTCAGGGCTTCTTCAAGCTCTTCGATTATTTCTCTTATTATTAGTGTGTTTTTTACAAGCGGTAAGGATTTCGTTTCATGAATATCTACAACGCTACTTACCATCTGCTGCCGGGCACCACCGATAGTAAAACCCTGTTCGTATAAAAGCGTTCTTATCTGCCGGATTAACATGACATCTTGGCGCTGATAATACCGTCGATTACCTCGACGCTTTACCGGCTTCAATTGGGTAAATTCTTGTTCCCAATAACGTAGAACATGTGGTTTTACTTCACATAATTCGCTTACTTCACCGATGGTGAAATAACGTTTAGCCGGTATTTCCGGCAGTTCTGCGTTATGACTTGGTTCCAGCATAACTCTCAACCTTTGCTTTTAACTTCTGGCCTGGCCTAAAAGTAACTACTCTGCGAGCCTGGATAGGAATTTCTTCACCCGTTTTGGGATTACGTCCTGGACGTTGTTTTTTGTCACGCAAATCAAAATTACCAAAACCAGAAAGTTTGACCTGCTCATTTGTTTCCAGTGCTTTCCTGACTTCCTCGAAAAACTGTTCAACCAATTCTTTGGCTTCACGTTTATTGAGACCCATCTCATCAAAAAGACGCTCAGCCATCTCGGCTTTAGTCAGTGCAACGTTGTTCATAATCTAAGCCTTAACTCTTGTCCGGGTTAGTTCAAAACACAAATTATTTTAAAAAAATTCTGGTTGTTTAGAGGAAAGCAGCCCGTCTAATCACCTTAGTTATTTCCTTAACTCTGCATTAAATTTATCTGCTAGAGCCTTGATACACCTATCAATTATTGGATTTATATCTGCTTCAGACAGAGTGCGCACAGGATGCTGAAAGGTCAAGCCCAAAGCAAGACTTTTTTTACCCTTTTCAATGTTCTTGCCTGAATATAAATCAAAAATTATCAGATCTTGCAGCTCACTTCCGGCGGTGTCCCTCAATAATGAATCTAGTTCCTTGGCACTGACTGACTCGCTAAGTAATATGGCTAAATCCCTGCGCACGGATGGATAACGCGATAAATTTTTGACTGTGGTTATACGCGCTGCGCTCATTAACTCGTAGTCGAGCTCAAGTAGAAATACTTTTCCTTGTATATCAAGGGCTTGAAGAATTTTTGGATGTAGGGCGCCAAGCCAACCTACTGTATGTTCAAGACACTTGATTTCAGCTGTTTGTCCCGGCTGTAAGGCTGGCAGCAAACCTGGGTTAAAAGAAAAATGTGCAAGGTTGTGGGTTAAACCAAGTAACAACTCGACATCACCTTTTATGTCATAGAAATCCACTTCTTTTTCAACACTACCCCATTGCTCAGGATGATGCGCACCCCATATCAAACACCCAACCTTAACAACTTGCTCTATCTTGTTGTTTATATTATTAAAAACAAGGCCTGACTCAAACAGTCTTGCGCGTGTTTGCTGACGATTTTGATTATACTTAAGCGTAGTAAGCAGGCCTGGCCAGAGGCTGCTTCGCATCACAGACATATCTTGTGAAATCGGATTGGCCAGTTTGATTTCATTACCTGTGCCATCACCCAGAACAGCCGCAAGTTCTGGTGCGACGAAACTGTAAGTCACGACCTCCTGATACCCTAAACCGACCAAGGTATTACGGATGGATTTAATGCCGACATTAGCCTCCGGTTGTGGCTGCAAATTCATATTGGTTTGGGCAGTTGAAACCAACAAATTGTTGTATCCGTAAACTCGCGCAAGTTCTTCAATAAGATCCGCTTCAATACTTATATCGAATCTCCAGGACGGTACCTTCCAGCAAAAACCATCAGCATGACTGTTAGTAGGTTGCAGTCCGAGGCGAGTCAAAATATCGTGGATTTCATCCGCTGGTAGTGAAACGCCTAGTAATTTTTCAATACGTTTGTTGCGCAAGGAAACTGTAGCTGTAGCTGGCATCTGAGCATTAACTTCTTCAATTGGTCCGGCTTGCCCCCCCACAATGTCTAGTAACAACGCTGTGGCACGCTCCATGGCTAGTGGCGCCAGATTGGGATCAACTCCACGCTCATAACGATGGGCAGCATCGGTGTGCATTCCATAACTACGAGCCCGACCAGCTATAGCCAATGGAACAAAAAAAGCACTCTCTAAAAAGATATTGGTAGTTCTGGGGCTAACCGCACTATATTTCCCCCCCATAATTCCAGCCATGGCCAATACTTTTTTATGATCAGCTATAACTAGGGTTTCAGGTGTTAATGCTACTTCTTTACCATCCAGTAATATCAGAGCTTCAGCAGGCTCAGCTCGCCGGACTCGGATTCCGCCTTCAAGCTTGTCAAAATCAAAGGCATGCATAGGTTGCCCTAATTCCAGTAAAACATAATTGGTTACATCAACCACCGGATCTATATTGCGAATGCCACTGCGACGAAGTTTTTCTAACATCCACAAGGGAGTTTCTGAATCTGGATTGATGTTACGGATAATGCGACCCAAATAACGCGGACAGTCGGCTGTACTTTGCAACTCAACTGGAAAGGTATCTGGGATGCTGGCCTTCACCGCAGGCATAACTGGTACGTTTATAGCAGTTTTAGTTATTACACTGACTTCTCGTGCTAACCCGGCTACGCTAAGACAGTCTCCTCGATTTGGTGTCAAATTTACTTCGACAATAACATCGTCTAATTGCAGATATTGACGTATGTCTATACCCGTGGGTGCATTAGCAGGCAGTTCGAGCAAACCGTCTGCAACTTCAACAAGACCAAGTTCGGCTGCTGAACAGAGCATGCCGTGAGATTCAACACCACGTAATTTGGCTTTTTTGATTTTGAAATCTGCAGATAACTGCGCCCCAATTCTGGCGAAAGGAATTTTTAGTCCGGCGCGAACATTGGCTGCACCACATACAACCTGAAAGATATCTTTGCCATCGCTAACCTCACAAACATGCAGTTTGTCAGCGTCAGGATGACTAGCAACTGCGATTACCTCTCCAACAATGACACCAGAGAAGTCATTGGCAGCTACTTCAGTACCTTCTACTTCTAACCCAGCCATGGTTAGTCGCTGCAATAATTCTTCCCTTTCAATTGCAGGGTTTACCCATTCACGCAACCAGCGTTCACTGAATTTCATCTAATTGGGCCTCAATGAAACTGGCGCAAAAAACGCAAATCATTTTCGAACAGTAACCGCAGATCCTTGATTTGATAACGCAGCATTGCAAGCCTGTCGACACCCATCCCAAACGCAAATCCCGTATATTTTTCTGGATCTATATTGGATTTTTCAAGAACTTTTGGGTGCACCATGCCGCAGCCGAGTACTTCTAGCCAGCCAGTCTGGCTACAAACCCTGCATCCATCACCCTTACAAGATACACATTGCACGTCAACTTCGGCGGAGGGCTCAGTAAAGGGAAAATAAGAGGGACGAAAACGAACCGCTAGGTCGGCTTCAAAAAACACCCGCAGAAACTCGGCTATCAATCCTTTTAAATCTGCGAAGCTGACATTTTCATCAATAAACAAACCTTCTACTTGATGAAACATCGGAGTGTGAGTCATATCTGAATCACAGCGATATACACGTCCTGGACAAATAATTTTGATTGGTGGCGCGGTTGATTCCATTACTCGAACTTGAACTGTGGACGTGTGCGTACGTAACAAGGTATTGGCGTCAAAATAAAAAGTATCGTGCATTGCTCTAGCAGGGTGATGGGCCGGAATGTTGAGAGCTTCGAAATTATGATAATCATCTTCAATTTCAGGACCTTCTGCCATTGTAAAACCAGCCCCGATAAAAATTGCTTCTATACGTTCTATGGTTCGAGTAACTGGATGCAAACCACCGGTGCTTTGTCTGCGTCCGGGCAAAGTAATATCTATTTGCCCCAATGCCAACTCGATTTCTGCGGCTGAATTATCAATTAATGTTTTACGCTCAGAGAGAGCTTCTTGCACTTGATCCTTCGCTTGATTGATGGCGGCGCCTGCAGCAGGACGTACTTCCGGCGACAAGCCACCTAGTGCTTTAAGCTGCTCAGTAAAAGAACCTTTTTTACCGAGAAAATTCACACGCAGCTGTTCGAGCTCTTGCGAATTTTGAGCTTTGGCAATTGCCTCAAGGGCATCTGTGGTTAGAACTTGCAGATCAATCATGAGGTAACAGTAATGATGGGAGGTGTATGCCCGCCACCACTACGGTAGCGGGCAAACGACTATAAGCCAACAGCAGTTTTAGCTTTTGCGACAATCGCTGCAAAAGCAGGTTTATCATTTACAGCCAATTCGGCTAGCACTCTGCGATCGATTTCTATACAGGCTTTTTTCAAGCCAGCGACTAGTCTGCTATACGAAATTCCATGTGTACGGGATTGCGCATTGATACGAGTAATCCATAAAGAACGGAACACGCGTTTTTTCTGTTTACGATCGCGATAGGCATATTGACCAGCTTTGGTAACAGCCTGCTTGGCTACGCGTAATACACTACGCCGAAAGCCATAATAGCCTTTAGCTGCTTTAAGTATTTTCTTGTGACGGCGTCTAGCTGTAACGCCACGTTTAACTCGGGCCATAATTTATCTCCTCAGTTGGATGACTTGTTTAATTTTCACGAAACATACGTTTTACACGACCCAAATCTGACGGATGAATCGCAGATGTGCCGCGCAATTGACGCTTACGTTTGGTGGTCATTTTGGTGAGGATATGGCTTTTGAACGCACTTTTACGCTTAAAGCCTGACCCGGTTTTTTTGAAGCGCTTTGAAGCGCCACTGTGAACTTTCATTTTAGGCATTGTCTTACTCCGCATTAGACGTGGTTTCTACGAGAACCTGTCTTCGTTTATTTATTAGCAATAGCTTCTGTTCCCAATTATTTTTTTTGAATTAACCGGGGTTAACACCTTAAATATTGGAACTGAGCTACTACTTTTTCTTTTTACCGGGGGCTAGAACCATGGTCAGCTGGCGGCCTTCCATTTTAGCTTCCTGCTCAACTATTCCGAATTCAAGCAAGTCTTCTTTAAGACGTTGCATTAATTCGGCCCCGATTTGCTGATGGGCCATTTCCCGACCACGGAACCTGAGGGTTACCTTGGCCTTGTCCCCATCATTGAGGAAACGTATCAGGTTGCGTAGTTTTACCTGATAATCTCCGTCCTCCGTCCCTGGGCGAAACTTTATTTCTTTTATCTGTATGACTTTCTGTTTTTTGCGATTTGCAGCACGCTGTTTTTTTAGTTCAAAAACATGTTTGCCATAGTCCATGACCTTACAAACTACTGGGTCTGCTTCTGGTGAAATTAACACCAAATCTAGTTTAGCAGCTCTCGCTGTTGCTAAAGCTTCTTCCAGACTTACAACTCCTGCTTGACTACCATCATCTAGAATCAGTCGTACCTGGGCAGCATCGATATCTTCATTAACTTGAGAACGTTTGCTTTTATCATTTTCTCGCTTGATAGTGATTTCTCCAATTCAAGTTATAAACACCCAACTCACCGCAAATCTAAAACCGCAAATAAACCGGATTTTACCGATCAGCACGCCCAAGTTGGGAAACATCCTGCTGTAGCAAGGCAGAAAACGCATCAAGAGTCATAACCCCTAGGTCTTTGCCACTACGATCACGGACTGCCAGTGTGTTGGCTTCTACTTCTTTGTCACCAGCAACCAGAAGATAAGGAATCCGCTGGATTGTATGTTCACGGATTTTAAAGCCGATTTTCTCATTTCTCAAGTCGGCATCTACTCGGAAACCCTTGTTTTGCAAGGATTTGACGACATTTCCACAATAATCGGCCTGTCTATCGGTGATATTCAGCACAATGACCTGGGTTGGAGCCAGCCAGACTGGGAAAGAGCCTTCGTAATGCTCTATCAAAATGCCAATGAAACGTTCGAAAGAACCAAAAATAGCACGATGCAACATTACCGGTGTATGTCGGTTGTTGTCTTCTCCCACATATTGGGCGCCAAGACGAGCAGGCATTGAAAAATCGACCTGAATAGTTCCGCATTGTTGTTCGCGTCCCATGCAGTCTTTTAAAGCAAATTCAATTTTAGGACCATAAAAAGCCCCCTCTCCCGGCAACAATTGCCAAACCCTACCGGTGTTATCTAGAGCAACTTGGAGGGCAGCTTCGGCACGATCCCAACTTTCTTCTGATCCAACCCGCTTGGCAGGTCGGGTAGAAAGCCGGAGGATAACCTCATTGAATCCAAAGTCTTTATATACGTCATAAACCAGCTTAATAAAATCGGCAACCTCAGTCTGAATTTGATTTTCAGCACAAAAAATATGGCCGTCGTCCTGAGTGAAACTGCGTACTCTCATCAACCCATGCATACTGCCGGACGGCTCATATCGATGACACGAACCAAATTCTGCTAGCCGCAAAGGAAGTTCGCGGTAACTTTTCAAGCCTTGGTTAAAAACTTGGATGTGACATGGGCAATTCATCGGTTTGATTGCATAGAGCCGACTGTCTGATTCGACATTGAACATTTGATCCGCAAACTTATCTGCGTGACCGGATTTTTCCCAAAGCGAAAAATCTACCAATTGGGGAGTATTGATTTCCAAATAATTATTGGCTTCCAAGAGTTCCTGCATGTAACGTTTAATAATCTGATAAATTTTCCAACCCTTGGGATGCCAGAAAGCCATTCCTGGCGCTTCTTCCTGGAAATGAAACAAATCCAGTTTCTTACCTATTTTACGATGATCTCTTCGCTCGGCCTCTTCTAGCAAGAAGAGGTATTCTTTCAAAGATTTTTTGTCTGCCCAAGCTGTTCCGTAGATACGCTGCAAAGTGGCATTGTTTGAATTACCACGCCAATAAGCCCCTGCAACAGACATCAACTTGAAAGCTTTGATATGGCCTGTAGAAGGAATGTGCGGCCCTCGGCACAAATCCACAAAATCACCCTGCCTATAAAATGACAATCCTTCAACCGAAGGAATGCTTTCGATAATCTCAACTTTATATTTTTCACCCATGCTATGGAACATGGCAGAAGCATCTGCGCGACTCATCAACGACCGCTCTACCTGGAGATCGGCTGCAGTAAGCCTCTCCATTTCTTTTTCAATTGCGTCCAGATCTTCGGGGGTGAATGGACGCTCATATGCAAAGTCATAATAAAAGCCGTTCTCAATCACCGGACCGATCGTAACTTGTGCAGACGGATATAAATTTTTAACGGCATTGGCCATTAAATGAGCACAAGAATGACGAATGATATTAAGACCTTCTGGATCCCGCGCAGTCAATATCGACAACTGAGCATCAGTTTCAAGCAAATACGAAGTATCGACTTCGGTACCGTTAACTTTCCCAGCAAGTGCTGCCTTAGCTAAACCTGGCCCAATGGATGCAGCCACCTGTAACACGGTTACGGATGTGTCAAAAGAACGCTTGTTGCCATCTGGAAGAGTAATAGTGACCATTGGTTCCGGGCTTAACTGCAGATTTGAAAATCCATGAACATCAAACCGCTCCGCAAGCGAACTACATCTTGCTAGAGTGGTAGGCACGGTCGGGTTCGAACCGACGACCTCTACCATGTCGAGGTAGCGCTCTAACCAACTGAGCTACGCGCCTGCTTTTTTTAAATGAATCAATAACAAACTAACTGACCTTTGTCTTTTCTGAAGCAAACTTCCTGCCCCAGAAAAGACCGGCGATTATAGTGACGGGGGGTATAAACTACAAGGACTTAAGCGGGGCATGTCTTCTACCAAATAGGTATTAAATGCGCAGCAATCGTAAGTTGAGCGTGCCAACAATATCCCTGATGGCAGCAGCTTCCTCGAACTCGAGATTTCTTGCATGCTCATGCATCTGCGTCTCTAGTTCCTGTATTTTTCGCTCCAATGTTTGGTGATCTACAGCTTCATACTCTGCAATTACTTCTGCGAAATGTGTAGCCAATTTGCGCTGCTGGCCTGCCCCGCGACGATTTGAAACTGACGCCTGAGTTGTATTGTCCATCGCATCAATAACAGCCTTATGAACGCCTTTAGGGGTGATTCCGTGTTGTGCATTGTATTCAGTTTGTATTTTGCGTCGCTCCTGCGTAACTGCCATAGCACGCTGAATTGAACCTGTAAGCTTGTCGGCATACAAAATTGCTTTGCCATTCAAATTACGTGCAGCGCGCCCAATAGTTTGGATGAGAGAACGCTCAGAACGCAAAAATCCTTCTTTATCTGCATCCATTATTGCCACCAAGGCAACTTCGGGTAGATCAAGCCCTTCCCGCAACAAGTTGATACCTACCAACACATCAAAAACACCCAGACGCAGATCGCGCAAAATTTCGACTCTTTCAACTGTTTCGATATCGGAATGTAGATAACGTACTCTAATGCCATTATCGGCGAGAAAATCTGTTAAATCTTCGGCCATCCGTTTAGTCAGGACGGTTACCAGAACACGCTCTTCTTTTTCGGTTCTTTGTCGGACTTCCGACAACAAATCATCTACTTGATGCAAAGCAGGTCGTACTTCGATTTCGGGATCAATAAGGCCGGTAGGTCGTACCAACTGCTTTACTAATTGCCCTTGTTTAGATTCTTCATAATTTGCCGGGGTGGCAGAAACAAAAATCATCTGCGGGGCCAAGGCTTCCCATTCCTCAAACCGCAAGGGACGGTTGTCTAGCGCTGAGGGCAATCTAAAACCATATTGCACAAGGGTTTCTTTGCGCGATCGATCACCTTTAAACATAGCGCCGATCTGCGGTATGCCATTGTGCGACTCATCAACTACTAGCAGTGCATCAGCAGGCAGATAATCGAACAACGTAGGGGGTGGTTGCCCTGCGGCTCTTCCAGACAAATAACGCGAGTAGTTTTCAATGCCTGTGCAATATCCCAATTCCTGAATCATTTCCAAATCAAATTGGGTTCGTTGCTGCAGTCGTTGCGCTTCCACAAGTTGATTATTCTCGTGAAGCTTGCTTAATCTGTCCTGCAGCTCGACTTTAATTAAGTCTACTGCTTTTAGCATTCGTTCTCGTGGAGTGACGTAGTGAGATTTTGGGAAAACAGTAAGCTTGGGAACACGCTCTAGGATTGCGCCTGTAAGAGGATCAAAATATGACAATGATTCTACAACATCATCAAACAGCTCAATACGAATGGCATGAATATCGGATTCGGCAGGAAAAATATCGACCACATCACCCCTAACTCTATAGCTGGAACGATGTAAATCCATATCATTTCGGCAATACTGTAACTCTGCTAGACGCTTTACCAAAAAACGTTGATCTAGTTTACGACCAACCTCTAGATGGAGCGCCATATTCAAATAGGCTGTAGGATCACCCAAACCATAAATACAGGAAACAGTGGCAACTACAATGACATCTCTACGCTCCAACAGAGATTTTGTGGCTGACAGTCGCATCTGCTCTATGTGTTCGTTAATCGACGAATCTTTTTCAATGTAGGAATCAGAAGAAGGCACATAAGCTTCTGGTTGGTAGTAGTCGTAATAGGAAACAAAATATTCAACTGCATTTTCAGGAAAAAATACTTTCAATTCCCCATAAAGCTGTGCTGCCAAAGTTTTATTAGGAGCCATAATGAGCGCTGGTCGCTGCGATTGGGCAATTACATTGGCTATGGTAAATGTTTTGCCAGAGCCAGTGACACCTAACAAGGTCTGTGCAGATAGCCCATCACTAAGCCCTTCCAGAAGCAAGCGAATAGCTTGAGGTTGATCTCCAGCTGGCGGGAAAGGACTATGCAACTTGAATTGACGGATCATCACAAATGGAAACCGGTAAAAAACAAGCGGCTAATATTATGACAAGGCGAGCAACAATTCAGCGGTATATTCCCGAACTGACGACCATTTATAAAAATGATTAAAGTCATTCGAGTAGTAACATGCAGACAGTTAAGTATCAAACTTCTCGCGATGTTGAGGTTGACCTAAACTGCAATTCTCATTAGTATGCGCCTGCTTCGAGATTGACTCCTCTTGCACGCAAAATGCCCAATAGCTCAATGGTAGAGTAGGTGACTGTTAATCACTTGGTTCCTGGTTCGAGCCCAGGTTGGGCAGCCAATCTCGAAATCGCATAATTTATTTTTTGTACTAGACCCTTTCTTTCGCAAGTAGCCACGCCCCAAATCTTTGAAGCGGCCTCAAATCTGTATTGCATCCCCGCGGTGCAAATTAAGGCAGCCCAACAAATTCAATTAATTACGAAATAATGGATAAATCTTCTTATCTTTGTGGAGTGCTGCAAACTCGATAGTCTGTGCTTCCAACATTGGATCGCTTACAGATTCTTTAGCAACAAACCCTCCAATCGCTTCACTTAACACTTCCCTTATCCGCACTTGGTCCAAATCGTCGCACGCTTGTTCAAGGCGCAATAAAAGATCTTGGATCTCCATCCATGAAAGACAAACTTCTTCTGCCCGCATGATTTTCGGGTGGTCTGTACCAGTGACCTGCTCACCAATCAACAATTCTTCATGTAATTTTTCACCAGGTCGCAAACCTGTGTATTCAATGGCAATGTCTCCGTTAGGATTACGCTCATCTTTAACTATATAACCCATCAGATTAATCATCTTTCGTGCAAGGTCAACAATTCGAACTGGTTCATCCATATTGAGCACAAATACATCCGCACCCGATGATGCCATCGATCCCGCTTGAATCACCAACTGAGCGGCCTCCTGTACAGTCATGAAATATCGAGTCACCTCAGAATGAGTTACAGTGACGGGACCACCTTGGGCAATTTGTTTGCGGAAAAGAGGCACCACAGAGCCCGAGGAACCTAGCACATTTCCAAACCGTACCATTGAAAACTTTGTCCGACTGCCATTGGCCGCAAGTGATTGCAAAATTTGCTCAGCGAATCTTTTGGTAGCACCCATAATGTTGGCCGTACGTACTGCTTTGTCTGTTGAAATAAACACAAAATTTTCTACATTATATTTTGCGGCGGCGCTTGCAAGTATAAGAGTGCCAAAGATGTTGTTTTGTACACCCTCAATAATATTTTTCTCTACCATTGGCACCTGTTTGTAAGCAGCGGCATGATAGAGAGTGCGGACATTAAATTTACGCAGTGCATTTTCAACATGAATCTTGTTTCGAATTGAACCAAGTAAAGCAAATATTTTTATTTCACTACCATCCCCGGACAGTTCCCGCATTTCTTTCAACTCACTTTCAATCATGTATAGCCCATATTCTGAATTGTCATACAGAATTAACTGGCTAGGCTTTAACTTGATTATCTGCCTGCACAATTCCGAACCAATAGAACCGCCTGCACCGGTAATCAGCACATTACTGCCCCGAATGCAGGCTCCCATCAATTGCGTATCTGGAGGCACGATGTCTCGACCGAGCAAATCTTCAATATTAATATCACGAACCTCATCAACCCGCACTTTGCCAGAAACCATTTCAAACAAATCAGGTACAGTTCTTACATGAACTGGATATCGCTCAAGAGCATTAAGGATATGTTTGCGCTCAGCATGGGTTGCCGAAGGCATTGCCAATAAAATTTGGCGCACCGAAAAATTTTCGATTAGCTCAGGTATAACTAAAGAACTGTACACAGGAATGCCATGTAATGTATTTCCAACCAGAGATATGTTGTCGTCTACAAATGCTACCGGCAAATATTGACCCCCATTATTGAGAGCCGCTAGTAATTGCATTCCGGAACTACCTGCTCCATAAATAATGACTGGTTCACGAGGTCGAAAATTATAAATCATATTCTGATGCGTAATTTTTGCCATAAAACGGATACCACCTACCATCAGCAGTGACATCATCCAGAAGACCAAAATTGCCTGTACAGGGAAATGCAGGGTTTCACTAACAAAAACAAAAAATGATGTGATCATTGTAATCAGTGTAATCCCCTTGAGGATTACCACTCCAGATTGCAGCCCCATATACAACAGGATTGTTCGATATAATCCGGACCTATAAAAAATGACGATAGCGCTAGCAGCGATAAACAGAAAGTAAACCAAATAATTTTCGGAAGAATTGCGCTGAAAGAAATCAGGATTGACTAGGATTACAGACAACCAAAGCGCCGTCAGAATTAGAATGGCATCAAAGATCATCATGAAACATTGCTTTATGCAACGCGATAGAGAGAAACTTCTGAATTTAATAGGTTCACTCATCCTTTATTCTCCCTGAGTCTGAGTCATTAGCAATTTTAAATTCTGTCTCAACAGTTGGGTTTTGTACTTGTTGAAGCTTACAAAATCTTCCCAACATTACAAGCGGTATCCATGCTGCTAAGGTAATTGGCAATCCTGCTTCAGGATATAAAATTGTCAGCCATGCCAAAGGCAATAACCAAACTATATTAATAACTCCAACTGCCACTACTACTTTACCATGACTGGCGTAATTGCGGGCCGCATGCTGATATGCATGGGAGCAATGAGCATGGTACCACACGAGCCCCGCTCTCATTCTTCCGACAAGAGTGAAGCTACTATCAACAATGAATACACCCAACAATACCAAAATCGTCCAAATGTTTATTATGTTATTGATGATGCCAAGTAATCCAAGAACCCCCAAAACGTATCCAAGATAATTACTACCTAAATCGCCCATAAAAATTCGAGCGGGTGGCAAATTGAAAAAAATAAATCCACTAAGAGCAACAGCTAATCCAAGTGCTAGCAACGAAATGCTGGCCGAAATTGCTGGCAGTGCGAACCACGCTAAGGCCAAAGTAAAGAAAATTGCTTCACTTGCGGCCAATGCATCTATGCCATCCATGAAATTATATAGATTGACCAACCACACCATCGCTATAACTACAAAGACTACAATCCAAACACTACTTACCTCCAGATTTCCGAACAGGGGGATAGTTGGCAATATTGGTAGTAAGGCCACCATTGCGCAGGACACAAACAACTGCACCCCAATTCTAATTCCAAGACTAAGATTGAGTATATCGTCAATAAATCCAGTCAAAGCCATAAGCAAACCTACACTGCACAGCAATAATTCATTTAATGTAATAAGTTGCCAAACATATAACACCAATGTGAAAAACGTAAAACCTACAACAAAGCCTGCCCCACCACTTTTAGGAGTTGGCACTACATGTGAACTTCGCTGATTGGGTCTATCTATCCATAGAAATTTTTTGGCCAACTGTAGCCATAAAAAAGTCGAAAAAAGAGCAATCAGAAAGACCAGAAAAAATAGCAGAATTAAGTGCATGAAATAATCAAAATTAAAATAACAAAAATGAATGATAACACTCACTGTCTAAACGCAAAAAAAGGCGTCCAAAGACGCCTTTTTATTCCAGTCTTGAATTCTTCTTATTCAAACCGGATTTTTTCACTATTATCTAACACAGTTGCTTCCCCTATACCTTTCACTTCCATCAATTGCTCTAAGTTACTAAAGCGACCGTGAAGATCACGGTATTCGACAATAGCAGTAGCACGGCTAGTACCCACGCCAACCAATACATCTGCGATTGTTTCGGCATCGGCCTCATTGATATTTACCTGATCAAGAATTGCCACAGCAGGTTCAGCACCTGCACTAGCCTGCGCGAACACTGCATGAGCACTAAATAAGACTGTTGATAAAAGCGTGATTTGAGTAAAAAACTGAATTTTACGAACACATGAATGAAACATTTTCCTTCCTCCTTGAATATTTCGCAGCAACAATACTGCCAATTCAATCTAGCAGAAATTTTAAATTTTGCCCTGAATTTCGAGCAAAATTTCTTGCAGCTTTTGGGAGGGATCCGAAGCCTGAGTAATTGGACGTCCTATTACCAGATAATCACTTCCTTTGGCTAAGGCACGGGCAGGAGTTTCAATTCTTTTTTGGTCTCCTGGATTATCACCTAGAGGCCTAATTCCTGGTGTTACTAGTAAGAATTTTGTTGACAGATTAAGTCTTAACGATTCAATCTCGTTAGCCGAACACACAACTCCATCAAGACCACAGTCAGCTGCCATACCCGCCAACCTCAATACTTGTTGTTCGGGCAATCCAATCACCCCGGTCTCCTGTAAATCTAGAGGCGAAAGGCTAGTTAACACAGTAACAGCAACCAACTTGATGGGCATTTTTTCTGTAATAACCTTTCTTGCAGCGGCTAACATACTTCTACCGCCAGCAGCGTGTACATTCACCATCCACACACCGAGATCGGCAGCTGCACTGATAGCCCCGGAGACTGTGTTGGGGATGTCGTGAAATTTAAGATCAAGAAAAACTTCAAATCCTGAATGGGTAATTTTTCTGACAAGATCAGGCCCATATCGCGTAAATAATTCTTTTCCAATTTTCACTCTGCAAAAAGTGGGATCGAGCAAACTTAACAAGTGTAGGGCAGACTTTTCTGATGAATAATCAAGAGCAACTATAATTTTTTTGGGATCATTCATAACCTGCGCATTCCTTCTTTCATCGTTCACACTAATTAGATATAAAATTTACATATAAATATATCTACTTAAATTAATACAACGTCCAATATTAAAATTGAGATATGAAGCTTTTGGTTTTCAATGGAAAGTGAATTTTCCTTCAATCGGTTTAACAATTCCCCATTTACTGCAACTAGGACAAAGCCAATGCAGATTCTTTAATTCAAACCCACAATTTTCACAACGATAATTGGGACTGTGGTGTAAATGCATATTGAGGAAAGCCGTTCCAATTTCGAGCACTGCACTTTGCTCCTGTACCGAACTCTTGGCTGCATATGCAAAAATTTGGGCAAGGACCGCTAAAGAAGGATTTTTATACAAATGCCTCTGCAGGAGCGCTAATGCTGCAGCATCACCCTGGCTTTTTTGTATATTACTGACAATTTCTTGAAACTGACGGAAACCAAGATTTTCAGTCTGCCCACCTTCAAGCATCCAGGAAATCTGATTTTCCATCCCTGCTTTCTGCATATTTTCGAGCAATCCAGCAGTGGCTTCACTTGCAAAACTTGGATCGTATTGGACTACTTTCTGCAAAATTCGTACCGCCTCTTGAAAATTTCCGGTTAACGCTTCAATACTCCCTAACAATAAATATACTCGTACATTGTTACGAGTAATTTGTAATGCATTCTGCAATTCTGCTCTAGCTGACTGCAAATCATTGTGATTCAACGCAACTTCGGCTAATTCGCAATAATAATGCGAAGACTGCATCTGCAGTTCAGGACGTTTGACTGCTGGACATATTGTAAGCAGTTCCATTGCTGCAGACAGCGCCTGCTTCCAATCTTTTTCCATCTGAAAGACTGTCATAGCTAGCCCTAGAGCAGCTTCTCTTATTTGTGGTGAAGCAGAGTTCAGCTCGCGCAACATTTGTTCGGCTCGATCAAATAATCCAGCAGCAATATAACTGCGTACCAAATTTAGTTTAATTTCTCCAGTTTGAATTAAAGTAAATTTTTGATTATTCAAAAGAAATTGACTTTGAGTTATCGCACGATCAACAGCGCCTCGTCTACGTAGCAATGTACATAAAGCCAAATGTGTCTCCAGAGTATCCGAGCTCAACTCTAAAGCATCTATGAAAAGATCAATGGCATCATCAGGCTCATCATTCAACAAGTAATTCAGACCAATGAAATATTCCTGGTCAAAACTTTGCTTTATACCTGGAATTTTTCTAAATCTACTGCGATAGCCTGCCCACCACGCTAAACCAATAGCTAGCAGTATTAACAATAAAAAGCTTGGGGGAGAAGTAATTTCCATTACAGTGAAGAGTCGCGGTTGGATTCTTTCAGATATTCAAATTTTAGCTAGTTTTTTAACTTATAGTCGCATGCTAGACAACTCACTCTCTGCAAGTTTTAATTTCTGCTGCAACTTATGTATTTCATGTCGATATTGCAGTCTGCGCCAAATTCCTTGCCCCATCGACAATCCAGCTAACCCACCACTGATAAAAGCAGAAATTATCCACAAACTTACTGGTTGCGCAATTAATTCATGGCCCAGCCATACGGCAATCTTTGTTCTATTGTGAGAAGAGAAAACAAGAGCCGAAACAAGTATCAGACCGAAAAGTACAATTCTAAGAAACCGAAATAAAATCATCATCTAAACGCTATTCTTAATCGAGTGACGTAATTATCTTTGCTTACATACACATCACTTCAATGATGCATTTAATTGTTATGTATTTCGACAATTGATTAATAAGGCCAAATACTAAAAGCACTTTAGCTATAGCAAATTATTGCTGTATGCCTTCATTGACCCTGTCACGCAATTCTTTCCCCGGCTTGAAATGCGGCACATATTTGCCACTTAACACCACTGGCTCTCCAGTTTTTGGATTACGCCCAGTACGTGGATGTCTGTAATGTAATGAGAAGCTACCAAAACCACGGATCTCGATACGTCCACCTTCAGAAAGCACATCTGCCATATACGTAATAATGGCCTTTACTGCCAGCTCGATATCTTTTGCAGATAATTGGGTCTGTTTTGTGGCTATTTGTTCTATGAGCTCTGATTTAGTCATTGTAATTTTCCTTCATCACTCAGCATGATCAAATGGTTACTACTTCAAAAAAGCCTTCTGTCCACTAAGACAGAAGGCATACTTTGCTAGGGAATAGTTGCCTATTCCTTATTCATTTTGGCTTTGATCAGATCTCCTAACGTTGCCGGTGCAGCAACAGTAGTACTCTGCTTGTGCTCTTTGATTGAATCTTTTTCTTCTTCCATATCTTTTGCCTTGATCGAGAGGCCCAATACCCGGTTTTTGCGATCAACGTTAGTGATCATCATTTCGATGACAGCACCTACAGTGAGGGCAAGGCGTGCATCTTCAACACGATCTCGGCTGATATCAGAAGCTTTGAGAATTCCCTCAACTCCTTCGGTCAGCTCGATAACTGCTTCTTTTGCATCAACCGATTTAACTGTGCCTTTTACCAAACTGCCTTTTTCATTTTGGCTAACATAGTTGACGAAAGGATCACCGGACATTTGTTTCACGCCAAGAGAAATCCTCTCACGTTCTGGGTCAATAGACAGAATGACGGTATCAAGCTTGTCACCTTTCGTATATTGACGAACAGCTTGCTCGCCAGCTTCATCCCATGAAATGTCAGACAGATGCACTAAACCGTCAATATCTCCTTCCAGACCAATGAAAATACCAAAATCTGTGATGGATTTAATATTTCCGGAAATTTTGTCGCCTTTCTGATATTTCGTAGCGAAAACATCCCAAGGGTTTTGTTTACATTGTTTTAGGCCCAATGAGATGCGGCGACGTTCCTGATCTATGTCCAGAATCATCACTTCAACTACATCACCAAGTTGTACGAGCTTAGAGGGATGAATGTTCTTGTTGGTCCAATCCATCTCTGAAACGTGTACCAGACCTTCAACGCCTTCTTCCAACTCTGCAAAACAACCATAATCTGTGAGGTTAGTAATGACAGCTTTAACTTTGGTGTTTTCTGGATATCTACGTTTAATTTCCACCCATGGATCTTCGCCAAGTTGTTTAAGCCCAAGAGAAACGCGATTGCGCTCTCGATCGAATTTGAGAATTTTCACATCTATTTCTGCACCCACTGTAACAATTTCACTTGGATGTTTGATGCGTTTCCATGACATGTCAGTGATATGCAACAGACCGTCAATGCCACCCAAATCAACGAATGCACCGTAATCTGTCAGATTTTTCACCACACCTTTGACCGCTTGACCTTCTTGTAAGTTGGACAGCAATTCATCACGTTCTACTGTATTCACAGATTCCAGTACTGCACGACGCGACACAACTACGTTATTGCGTTTTTGATCCAGCTTGATCAATTTGAATTCGAGTTCTTTACCTTCCAAATGAGTGGTATCGCGGATTGGACGCACATCAACCAGTGAGCCAGGAAGGAACGCACGAATGGTGTTTACATCTACAGTAAAGCCACCTTTTACTTTGCCATTAATGACACCGATTACAGCCGCGCCTTTTGCAAAGGCTTCTTCGAGAACCAGCCAAGTTTCTGCACGCTTAGCTTTTTCGCGGGATAGACGGGTTTCACCGAATCCATCTTCCACTGCTTCCAAGGACACCTTGACCTTGTCGCCAATGTTCAAGGTAAATTCGCCAGCGTCAGTCAGAAACTCTGCTCTTGGAATGACGCCTTCAGATTTCAGGCCGGCGTGAACTGTCACCCATTCAGAGTCAATATCAATGATGGTACCGGTCACAATAGAACCGGTTTTCATATCAAGGTCTTGCATGCTTAGGGCAAAAAGGTCAGCGAAATTTTCGAGACCTGAATCATTTGCCACATTAGTTTGAATTATTGTTTCGCTCATAATATTTCCTGATTGCCGGTCTTTGCAGTTAAGACAAAGCTGCCGTGCAATTTCCGTAATCCAGCCAGTACGGGAGTCAGATTAATAGTACCCAGCCAAGGCTGGCTGACCGGGGGTTTTCTACTTACATACTTAAAGCAAAGCCAGGGTTGCGGCTACACTTCAGGAATTCCATCTGTGCTTTTGTGGAACTTGATTGACTTCAACTGTTCAATCGCCCCACTTGAGTGATTACTTGTGAAAAAACTTCATCAACACTCATACCTGATGTGTCAATCAGGATTGCGTCAAGAGCCTGTCTCAACGGTGCTGCCAAACGCAGGGAATCACGTTCGTCGCGGACCTGAATGTCATTCAAAAGGGTTCGCAGGCTAACATTAACCCCCTTATTTATCAACTGCTTATGGCGTCTTTCGGCCCGAATTTCCGCACTCGCAGTAAGAAAAAATTTGATGCTGGCGTCCGGAAACACCACAGTGCCCATATCACGCCCGTCCGCTATCAGACCTGGTGCTTGGCGAAAATCATGCTGGCGTTGCAACAAAGCTGAGCGCAAGGGAGCTTGCGTAGCAATGATGGAAGCTTTAGCTCCAGCTTCCTCGGTACGAACCAAGGCGGCAATTTCCATGCCGTCTAGGGTGATGGAGCTCTCAAATTCACTAGAGAAAACGACCCGCATCTGGCGGGCAAAATCACTTAACGCGCCGGTATCAGATTCAGCAATACCATGCATTGCTGCACCAATTGCGACAACTCGGTACAAGACACCACTGTCCAGAAAATGCCAACGCAGATGCCGAGCCAATCGTTGAGCGATCGTGCCTTTGCCAGTGCCGCTTGGGCCATCAATCGTGATTACAGGTACTAGAGTTTGCATCTATTGAATGTTGTTCAGTCCGCTTGGCGGGATTCGTGCAAGCCAATACCACTGGCACGCGCCAGACTCACAAATCCCGGGAAGGAAGTGGCTACATTATTACAGTCTTTAATCTGAATTGAACCGCTGGCACGTAATGCCGCCATGGTAAAAGCCATAGCAATACGATGGTCGCCGTGACTGTTGATAACACCTTTGCCTAGCAAGCCACCACGCCCCTTACCCTGGATGATGATGCCATCTGACTTAACTTCGTGATCGACACCGAGTATAGCGAGGCCATCAGCCATCGTTTTAATTCGATCGCTTTCTTTTACGCGCAATTCTTCGGCTCCAGACAGTATAGTTTCACCATCTGCGCATGCAGCGGCAATAAAAAGCACGGGAAACTCATCAATGGCCAAGGGTACCTGAGCCTCAGAAATACGAATGCCGCGTAGTGGGGCATAACGAACTCTGATGTCTGCTACAGGCTCACCACCTGCTTCATATTCCCGCAAAAATTCTAAGTTGCCACCCATTTGGCGCAGTATATTGATAACGCCAATACGAGTTGGATTGATGCCCACATGTTTGAGCAACAAGTCTGCACCAGGACAAATACTAGCACCCACCATAAAAAATGCAGCAGATGAAATATCCGCCGGTATATTAATATGACAGGCTCGCAATTTTCCTCCACCGTGAATACGTACCACATTTCCATCCGATTGAATGGGGTAAGAGAAACCTCGCAACATCCGCTCAGTATGATCGCGGCATGAGGCAGGTTCAGTAATCATCGTTTCACCGCTCATATAGAGAGACGCCAACAGCAAACTAGATTTAACTTGGGCGCTGGCTACTGGCATTACATAAGTGATGGGGTGCAGTTCTGCCGGTGTAATTTCTATTGGTGCAAGCCCCCCAGCTTGTAAGGTTATATTGGCACCCATGCTGCGAAGCGGATCAGCAACTCGTTTCATCGGTCGTTTCGATAGGGAACTGTCTCCAGTCAAAACACTACTGAAACTTTGACCCGCCAACAATCCAGCCAGCAGTCGCATCGATGTTCCGGAATTTCCCAGATACAAAGGTTTGCTAGATGCCTGCAGACCATTGGAACCCACACCTTTGATAATAACTCTACCATTGGTCGGCCCATCAATAACCACACCCATATCACGAAAGGCCTGCAATGTAGCTAAGCTGTCTTCACCTTCCAGAAAACCCTCGACTGTAGTTGTTCCCTCCGCAAGGGAACCTAGCATAATGGAACGATGGGAAATTGATTTATCGCCTGGAACTCGAATTTCTCCGCGCAGACAGCCGCCTGGTGAAACTGTGTAAACCAGATCGTGTATTTCTTTGTTTATTGGTTGCTGAGTTTCCATGTTGAGTCTCGTTGTTTGCAGACAGTGTATTCTCGTATTGCCACTTGAGTTTAAAGAATTATTCTTCAGTAGAGTTAGTCAGTTTATTTCTTGCCGGAGTTTGCGTGCTACTCTTGTTCATGACCATAAAGTTGTCACGAGATTGTTTGGCGCGCTTGATGATTGCAAATAGCTGCATGGCATCCCGTCCGAGCAAAGCCTTGCGCAAGAGCGCGAGATCGCTGGTATATTGATCAAGAATCGCAACTGTAGCATCAGCATTACTTACGAAAATATCACGCCACATCACCGGATCGCTGGATGCTATACGAGTGAAATCCCGGAAACCACCTGCAGCATAACGAAATATTTCTTCACTTTGGCCTTGCTGTGAAAGTGTATCGACTAAAGCAAACGCCAACAGATGAGGCAAGTGGCTAGTGGCTGCCAGAACTTCATCATGATGGGCTACCTCCATCTGTAACACCTCTGCACCCATTGTCTGCCAAAGCTCAGTAACAAGTTTTACTGCATATGGGTTGGTATGCTCTAAAGGAGTAAGAATAACTTTGCGGCCTGCGAATAAATCTGCATTTGCTGCGGCATAACCACTTTGTTCAGAGCCTGCAATTGGATGCCCAGGTACCAGATTGACCGGAACTCGACCAAAAACTTTCTCCGCCGCTCCCACTATAGTGTGTTTGACACTGGCCACATCTGTCACAACTGTGTGCTCTGCCAAAACGGGAGCCAGTTCTTGAAAAACCGCAGTAAACGCCAGTACCGGAACTGCAATTATGATCAGATCGGCATCTGCACAAGCTGTTTGCAAGTCGTTGGTAAACCCAGTGATGCTGCCATCTACCAATGCTTGTTGGAGAGCAGCACTGTCATGACAAACGCCGACTATTTCGCCCATAAAATTCTGAGCTGTCAGTGCACGGGCGATGGAACCACCAATTAATCCTAAACCTACGATTACAATTTTTTTATGTGCCAACATTTGCATCACTGCGTACCTGCAGCTGGATAAGAACCCAAGATTTTCACTTCCAATGCATGTTGCTTTAGCTCCAGTAAGGCAGCTTTAACCTTGTTGTCTATTATATGTCCTTCAAAATCAACGTAGAAAGAATAGGACCAGGCAGCTTTTCGGGACGGGCGTGATTCCAGTTTGGTGAGATTTACTCCGAAACGCTGAAAAGGCTCCAACGCTTTGAACAGGGTGCCAGGTTCATTGTGGGCAGAAATGATAATTGAGGTTTTGTTACTAACCGAAGATAAAGCATGTCCTTCACGTGCCAGCAATAAAAACCGTGTAGTGTTGTCAGGACTGTCTTCAATCGAGTCAGCTAATATATCTAACTCGTAAAGACCAGCGGCTGTTCTGCCCGCTATTGCTGCCACTCCCTTTTGACTGCCAGCCATTCTCGCTGCTTCTGCATTACTGCTGACGGCAAGTCGCTCTATTCCGGGCATGGAGTTTATCAGCCAGTGCCGGCATTGAGCCAAAGATTGTTGGTGGGAAACGATTTTTACAATATCAGTTCTGGCAGTGAATTTTGCAGCCAGAAGGCAATGATTAATTCGCAACAACTGTTCAGAAATTATTTGTAACGGTGACCCAATAAAACTATCGAGTGTCACGGTTATGGATCCTTCACTCGAGTTTTCTACAGGCACCACACCAAAATCGGTCAAGCCACTTTCGACACTTGCAAAAACATCCTGAATTTCACTGACCGGGACACAATTTGCAGGGTCTGGAAACCATTGCAGCGCTACTGCATGTGAATATGTGCCTGCTGGGCCGAGGTATGCAACCTGACCCTTTGGTTGCTTTTTACTCATCATCACTTTGGGTGGAGCCGTCAGCAGCAGAATCATCTAAGGCTGTGAGGTCGGTATCGTTGCTACCAGGTTCATCATCACCTATCTCTTTATCTTCAATATCTTCGTCCACGTCTCCATCCGAAAATCCAGACAGCTGAGTTGCCGGCTTGAGTACAGCAAGGGTTTCAGGTTCTTCAACTCTTACAACACCAACCAATAATTCAAGTTCTTTTAATTTGATCAAACGTACACCTTGAGTATTTCGACCTTGCACCGAAATCTCACCAACACGTATGCGCACCAGAGTTCCTTTATCACTGATCAACATAATCTCATCGCCATCAAATACTTGGACTGCACCAACAATTGCACCATTACGAATACTGGCTTGAATTCCTTTCACACCTTGACCACCACGGCCCTTGACGGGAAATTCTTCAACACGCGTGCGCTTGCCATATCCATTCTCACTCACTGCCAAAATCTGCCCATCCTGACGTGGGATGATCATGTCGACCATATGCTGATTTTCCTGCAGGCGAATACCCCGAATACCACGCGCTGATCTGCCCATAGCACGCACAGATTTTTCATTAAAACGAGTAGCTTTACCGGAACTACTGTACAGGACAACATCACAACTGCCATCGGTCACTGCTGTCTTGATCAACAAATCGCCTTCATCAAGCTCGATGGCTTTGAGACCGACACTACGTTGATTGGAAAAAGCAGTCAGAGGGGTTTTCTTGACAGTGCCCTTGGCTGTTGCCATGAACACAAATTCATTTTCACGATATTCACGAATGGGGAGCAGGCTGGTGATGCTCTCACCTTCTTCTAGTGGCAATAAATTGACCATTGGCCTGCCCCTTGCAGTCCGACTAGCCAGCGGTATTTGATACACCTTCAACCAATACACTTTGCCACGATTGGTAAAACACAAAAGTGTGTCGTGGCTGCTGGCAACCAGCAAATGCTCTACAAAATCTTCATCTTTTACCGTGGCAGCAGCTTTACCCATGCCACCCCGTTTCTGTGCTTGATAATCGGTCATGGGCTGACTCTTGGCATATCCTCCTTGGGATATGGTGACCACACGGTCTTCTTCAGTGATCAGATCTTCTGTGGTCAGATCCAGCTGTGAAGCCAGAATTTCGGTTCTGCGCTCATCACCATAATTAGTATTGATTTCTTCCAACTCGGCTTTTATTACAGCCATCAGGTGGGTATTACTGCCGAGAATCTCCAGAAATCCACCAATCTGCTTAATTAGATCCTGGTAATCAGAAATTAATTTTTCATGTTCAAGCCCGGTGAGACGATGCAAACGCAATTCCAGAATAGCCTGTGCCTGCTCGGGAGACAGAAAATAAGAACCTTGATGCAAACCAAACTGAACGGGTAGATCATCGGGGCGACATGCATTGGGACCAGCATCAGCAAGCATAGCCTCCACACTTGCTGAAACCCACGCGAGTGCGAGCAGCTTTTCTTTTGCTTCGGCAGCATTAGGAGATTTTTTAATCAGCTCAATAACTGCATCTATATTGGCCAGAGCAACGGCCAATCCTTCCAGAATATGGCCTTTTTCACGAGCTTTACGCAGCAAAAATACAGTGCGGCGTGTCACCACTTCTCGACGGTGGTTTAAAAAAGCTTCCAGCATTTGCTTTAGATTGAGTAAGCGTGGCTGACCGTCCAGCAAAGCCACCATGTTGATACCAAATACCACCTGCATTTGTGTCTGCGTGTAAAGATTGTTGATTAACACATCAGCCATCTCACCTCTGCGTAATTCGATCACAATACGCATTCCGTCCTTGTCGGACTCATCTCGCAGCTCGGTAATGCCTTCCACTTTTTTCTCTTTCACAAGCTCAGCAATACGCTCAATCAATCTAGCTTTGTTAACTTGATAGGGCAGCTCGGAAACGATAATGGTTTGTTTGCCAGTTTTCTCATCTACCTCAATAAAAGATCGAGCCCGGATATACAATTTTCCACGACCGGTACGATAGGCTTGCACGATGCCAGCCCGACCATTAATGATGCCAGCAGTAGGAAAATCAGGACCGGAAATGTATTCCATTAGTTCATCAACATTTATATCTGGACTTTGCATCAGCGCGATACAAGCACTGATAACTTCACGCATGTTGTGCGGAGGAATATTGGTCGCCATACCTACAGCAATACCTGACGACCCATTGACCAACAAGTTGGGCACTCGTGTCGGCATTACATCAGGAATCTTTTCAGTACCGTCGTAATTGTCGGAAAAGTCGACAGTTTCTTTTTCCAAATCGGCCAATAGCTCATGGGCAAGTTTCTGCATACGGATTTCGGTATAACGCATGGCCGCCGCTGCATCACCGTCTACTGAACCAAAATTACCCTGACCATCCACCAGCGGATAACGCAAAGAAAAATTCTGCGCCATACGAACAATTGTTTCATAGACGGCAGAATCACCGTGCGGGTGATATTTACCAATCACATCGCCCACTACACGGGCAGATTTTTTGTAGGGTTTGTTCCAATCGTTGGAGAGTTCACTCATTGCGAACAACACGCGACGATGCACCGGCTTGAGCCCATCCCTGACATCCGGGAGCGCCCTGCCAACGATTACACTCATGGCATAATCAAGGTAGGACTGACGCATTTCACTTTCGATAGTGACTGATAGGATTTGTTGCTGATTCTCTGCCATGCGCGTACTTCTAGCTCCCCGCCGTTTTACCCAGATTTAGTGATCTGGGAGATGCCAATTTATAAATACTTTTGATCTTGGTTTCCGCCATGACAAAGGCTTTGTATGCAGCCTTGCCAGTGCATTGTAAGCACTTGATTGACCGTATTTTTTTTTACTCCAAAAGCAGCTTTAATTCTAGCACAACAGGCCTGGTTTTCTGCACTAAAAACCAGACTGTTTTGCTGCAAAAATCACCCACCCAAAGGCCCCTCAAGTTCTTCTTTCAAGTAAGAATCTGTATACTCCTCGGCTGTCTGCTTTTAGCCTACCCGGCGGCAGTTATGGATAACTTTTTTATGTCAATTCCACTTGCACAAGCAGATACAATTTTGCATGCGCGCTGGGTATTACCTATGGCAAAAACTGGACAGGTTCTTGAACATCACAGTCTAGTGTTCAAGCAAAACCGCATTGTGGAACTAGGAACCACCGCACACATCAAGTCACGCTATCAAGCCCAGCAGGAATTCACACTGGATTCACATGTGGTTTTGCCCGGCCTCATCAATGCTCATGGTCATGGCCCGATGAGTTTGCTGCGCGGTTTTGCCGATGACCTGCCCTTACACACGTGGCTGGAACAAAAAATCTGGCCAACTGAAGCACGCTGGCTAAACGAAACCTTTGTTGCGGACGGCTCGCGTCTCGCCATGGCTGAAATGTTATTGGCAGGTACAACTTGTTTCAGCGACATGTATTTTTTCCCTGATCAGATCGCAAGGCAAGCGAGTGCAATTGGTATACGTGTGCAGTTGGCTAGCCCAATTTTTGAGCACCCTACTGCGTGGGCACACAACGCTGACGACTACATTGCCAAAGCGACTCAATTGCACGACCAGTATCGCAACAATGATTTGATCAGCGTGGTATTCGGCCCACATGCACCCTATACAGTTTCGGATGCCTCATTGGTGAAAGCCGCTACGCTTGCTAACGAACTGGATCTGGGTGTTCACATTCACATGCATGAAAATGCCCGAGAAATTCAGGATGCCATCAAAACGAACGGATTAAGACCATTGGAAAGATTGCACCAACTTGGCCTGCTCAATCCTCGTTTACAGTGCATTCATATGACGCAATTACTGGATGCAGAAATCAGCTTGCTGGCCAATCACGGCGTGCAAGTTGTGCATTGCCCTGCTTCCAATCTAAAATTAGCCAGTGGCTTTTGCCGGGTTGTAGATCTACTTAATGCCGGCGTGAATGTGGCACTGGGTACCGACAGTTGTGCAAGCAACAATAATCTCGACATGTTCACCGAAATGCGGCTGGCAGCACTACTCGCCAAAGGTGTGAACAACGATGCCAGTGTTTTACCCGCCTGGCAGGTCTTGCAGATGGCGACTATTAACGGTGCCCGCGTCTTGGGTCTAGAGGAGCAAATCGGCACATTGGAAGTCGGCAAAATAGCAGACTTGATCGCCGTGAATCTGGACGCTCCAAATACCCAGCCGGTTTATGATGTGGCATCTAGTCTTGTTTATAGCGCACATTCTGCGCAAGTCAGCCATGTGTGGGTACAAGGAAAGTTGGTGGTGGAAAAAGGCAAACTTACTGGTATTGACCTTGATCAACTATTGCAAACTTCTAAACAGTGGGCCGAGCAAATAAAAGAGTCATCAACACTATGACAATTCACAATAACGTCGATGCCTCTGAAATTGCCAAATTTGAAAAATTGGCCAGCCGCTGGTGGGATCGCAACAGTGAATTCAAACCATTACACGATATCAATCCCTTGCGGCTTGGTTTGATCGACAGCAAAGTGAATCTGGTTGGCAAAAAAGTGCTGGATGTAGGTTGTGGTGGTGGCATTCTGAGCGAAGGAATGGCATATCGTGGTGCATTAGTTACAGGTATCGACATGGGCGCAGCTCCACTTGCTGTGGCACGTTTACATTTGCTTGAGAGCAAACTCACTATCTCCTACGCAAAAGCTACAGCTGAAGAGTTTGCACAACAGTACCCGGGCAGTTTCGACGTGGTCACATGCCTGGAAATGCTGGAACATGTGCCGGATCCTGCCGCCGTCATCAACAGTTGTTTTGCCTTGCTGCAACCTGGTGGCCACTTGTTCCTGTCGACCATAAATCGCAACCCGAAGGCTTGGCTGTTAGCAGTTGTAGGTGCCGAATATGTGCTTAGGATGCTGCCTCGTGGCACACATGACTACAGCAAATTCATCCGACCTGCCGAGCTAGCGCAATGGACTCGACAAGCTGGGTTTTCAATGGGCGAACTTACCGGCATGACTTACAATCCGCTAACGCGCACTTACAAACTGGGCAGCGATGTTGATGTCAATTACATTATGCATTTGCAGAAACCTCTGCTCGATTAACCGCAAGTTGACTCTTAGAAACAGCGTTGTTTAAGAACTAAATAATCAAGGAGACACCTTGTTACAAGCGGTATTGTTTGACCTCGATGGCACCCTGCTCGACACAGAACCCGATTTCACCATAATTCTAAATCAGATGTTGGCGGATCATGGCCAAGCTGTAGTGACCGCAGCAACCGTGCGCAAGTTTGTTTCTGCCGGCGCAACTACCTTGGTGAGCCAAGGTTTCGGCATGCCCGTAGATGATCTTCGTTTACCCGATCTTTTAGCGGAATTTCTACAAAGATACGCACATCAGATTAAATCAACCCAAGCAATACTGTTTGCAGATATCGATGCACTGCTCAACTCCTTGACTGAGCGGGGAGCGCAATGGGGCATCATGACCAACAAGGCGCGTCGCTTCAGCGAACCCTTAGTTACCTTCTTCGAAGAATTTTCAACCTGCGCAACACTCGTGTGTCCCGACGATGTAGGCATAAGTAAACCAGATCCTGCCGGTTTGATACTTGCCTGCAAACAACTTGGAGTTACACCGGCACACACTTGTTACGTGGGGGATCATCCCCGCGACATCGAAGCAGCAATTAATGCCGGCATGCCAGGGATAGCAGTAAGCTGGGGTTATCTGCCAGACGACAAACCCATTGAACAATGGGGAGCCAGTATTATTTCCAGGACACCACTGGATCTCATCAACCAACTCGCCAGTCAACTCAACAACAGCAAAAAATAACATCATGTTTCAGTATCAGGCACCACCAGACTTACTTAAAAACAAAATCGTGCTGGTCACCGGTGCAGGTTCCGGCTTGGGACGAGCAGCTGCTCTTATTTATGCGCAACACGGTGCAACCGTGATATTGCTCGGTAGAACAGAAAAAAAACTTGAAGCCACTTATGACAGCATTGTCAAGGCAGGCGGAGCCGAACCTGCATTGATGGTTGTCGATCTCGAAACAGCTGGTGACAACGAATATCAGGAAATTGCCAACACTCTAACCAATGAATTCGGCAGATTGGACGGATTACTCCACAGCGCTGGAACCTCATCCGCTACCTTGCCCCTGCAACATATTTCTCTAAGCAGTTGGAATAAAGTACTTCAAGTAAATTTAACGGCGGGCTTTGGCCTCAGCAAATATTGTTTGCCCTTGCTGTTGTTAGCACCGACGGCTTCACTTATTTTTACTTCTTCACGAGCCGGCCGTTCAACACGGGCTTATTGGGGCGCTTATGCAGTTGCCAAACATGGAGTAGAAACGTTGATGGAAATTTTTCATCAAGAGCTGCAGAACACTTCACACATAAGAGTAAACTCACTCAACCCTGGCCCCTGCGCCACCGCTTTGCGCAAAGCTATTTTCCCGGCCGAAAATCCGGCCTCGCTACCGCAGCCCGAGCACCTGATGCCTTTGTATCTTTATTTGATGGGTGATGAGAGTTTGCATGAACAAGGAAAACAGTTCGAAGCCCAATAAAATTGCGTTTCTTACTGTTTTGAAATATTCGGTTCTCTGAGGGTCCTCATTAAGAATTCATCAGACTTGTTCTCGATCTCCATATCCTCGTCAGTGATAGTCTTGACAGTGATTTTCTGCGCGATAGCTTTAACAATATTTATACTTTTTTATTTTTAGGCACAGGACTTTTCTTTGCGGGTACACGTCCAACCGGAGTTTTTCTGCGTTTATCCTTCGGGGGCGCAACTTTCTTGTCACCACGTTTGAGGGCTTCGTAGCGACTGGAAAGGTCTGCAGGTTTTTGACCCAAACGCCATTTCAAACCGGCCAAAGTATAGAGTGAGCGAACTTCCGGAGTGGGCAGCTCAACGTATTTACCCGCCTTGACGTAACTCGGAATCAGAATGCTACCGTAACGAACTCTTTTCAATCGACTAATCTTCAGACCTTGCGATTCCCACAAGCGACGCACTTCGCGGTTGCGACCTTCCATCAAAGTTACGTGATACCAATGATTAGCTCCTTCGCCACCACCATCACGGATATCGCTAAATAACGCAACACCATCTTCTAACTGTACACCAGTTTGCAGGGTCTTAATGATTTGAGGAGTTACTTCACCCATCACCCGTACCGCATATTCGCGTTCAATCTGGGTGGAAGGATGCATCAGTTTATTGGCAAGATCACCATCAGTAGTGAAGAGCAGCAATCCAGTTGTATTGATGTCGAGTCGACCCACAGCTACCCAGCGCGAATGATTCAACCGTGGTAGATGATCAAATACTGTGGGCCGGCCCTCGGGATCATTGCGCGAACAAATTTCACCAAGCGGTTTGTTATAAAGTAGAACAGTTTGATTGACCACAGCTTCTGTCGTGGCCAATTTTTTGCCGTCTACCAAGATTTTGTCTTGTGCTGTTATGCGGTCACCGAGACTAGCGACTTTGCCATTGACCTTGACGCGACCTGCAGTTATCCATTCTTCCAGTTCGCGACGCGAACCAAAACCGGCACGGGCTAGTACTTTTTGTATTTTTTCATCCATGTTGATTTCTCACGAAATTAAAGAGCTTGGTATGTTTATAGTAAATTGCGTGTGACTCTCGGATTGAGCCCAGGGTATATTTTGGTGACCTTTGAGCGCTAGGAGCAGACAATAACCGACAGAAATATAGTAGCCGCTTCTAACCAAAATCCCCGCTGCACTCAGTCAGCAGAATCTGACTCGGGTTTTATCCCAAGCTGACTGTCCACTATTCCAAGAATTTCACTCATAGGGCGGGTGCCTATGGCTGCTGCTGCAGCTTCTTCTGCATCTACTTCCAGCTCATCACTGTTGCCATCAAAAACAGGGAATTCCAAGATGCGACCTTGAGGCTTGTCTTCATCCAATGCCAAACCACGATTGATTTCATCCAGATCACGAATTTCAGACAGGGGCGGTAATTGCTCTAGACTGTTCAAATTGAAATAGTCCAGAAACTGGCGTGTAGTAGCATACATGGCTGGCCGACCAGGGACATCGCGATAACCTACGATCCGTACCCATTCATGTTCAAGCAGCGTTTGTACTATCTGGGTGCTAACAGCTACACCTCGTATACGCTCTATATCACCACGGGTAATCGGTTGGCGATAAGCAATAATCGACAAAGTTTCCATCAACGCACGCGAATAACGCTGAGGCTTTTCTTCCCACAGCCTGCTTACCCATTCACTTAATTCCTGGCGTACTTGCATACGATAGCCAGAGGCCACTTTTTTTAGCTCATACCCTTTGCCAGTACAATCCACATCAATGGCAGTAAGCGCTGCAAGTAGGTGTTCACGTGCGGGACGTTCAGTCTCGGTAAACAAAGCTTCCAGGCGATCTAGGGGCAAGGGTTTACTAGCTGCCAGCAATACACCTTCGAGAATTTTTTGGAGTTGTTGAGCATCAATCATGATGAGCGCGCCTTAATATGTATGGGGCCAAAATCTTCGCTTTGCGCGAGTTCTACCAGCGATTCTTTGATTAATTCCATAATGGCGAGGAATGTTATTACAACACCCAGTTTGCCTTCGTCTTTCATAAGTAGCGACAACATCGGGGTGAAATGATTGGATGAGATGCGCAATAAAATCTGCGTCATCCGTTCGCGGGTCGTGAGACTCTGGCGGCCAATGTGATGACTTTCATTAAGATCAGTGCGCCGTAATACTTCGGAAAACGCCAGCAGCAACTCAGGCAGATGCATTTCAGGGCGGGGCAGTATGCGCTCCAGTTCGGGAGATTGCGCACTAGCTTGAAAAATATCACGATACAATCGGGGTAGTTCATCCACTCGTTCAGCCACTTCACGGTAGCGTTCGTACTCTTGCAAACGCCTGATGAGCATAGCGCGCGGATCTTCCTCGTCTTCTTCATCATCCCCCGATCTTGGTAACAAGATACGTGATTTAATTTCGGCGAGCATTGCAGCCATAACAAGATATTCAGCTGCCAGTTCAAACTGTGAAGATTCCATCAGGTCAACATAGGCAATGTACTGTTCGGTTATGTCAGCCACATTTATTTCAAGTATGTCTATGTTTTGACGTTTGATCAGATAAAGCAAAAGGTCGAGTGGACCTTCGAATGCTTCCAGAAAAACTTCTAGTGCATCAGGTGGAATATAGAGGTCGCGAGGCAAATCTGTGTAAGCCTGACCAGCTACAAATGCAAATGGCAGTTCTGATTGCTGGCCATGGCTGTCCAAACGAGCACGCGCCAGCAGGCTGGTTTTTCCCTGCTGACTATCGTTGGTTGTGATGTCGATAATTGTGTCGTCACTCATGCTTGCTGTGATCTGTTGTTGGTGCGAGTGTATGTTTCATCGGTAATTCAAACCCATGGCCTGACGTACTTCCTGCAAGGTATCGCGCGCGGTATCACGAGCTTTTTCTGATCCTTCGGCAATAATAAATTTAACCAGGTCAGGATTATTTACATAATTCACAGCTTTTTCCCGTATTGGTGTTAGCTCTTCTACAACGGCATCTATCAATGGTTTTTTGCATTCCAGACAGCCTATGCCAGCACTACGACAACCTTTCTGTACCCAATCGTGAGTAGTAGTGTCAGTAAATATCTGATGCAACTGCCAAACCGGACATTTCTCAGGATTACCCGGATCACTCTTGCGAACGCGGGCTGGATCCGTAGGCATGGTTTTGATTTTGCGGTTGATGTCATCGACGTCTTCACGCAGTGCGATGATATTGTCATAAGACTTGGACATCTTACGGCCATCGAGTCCTGTCATTTTAGGGGCAGCAGTCAATTTAGCTTGTGGCTCCGCAAGAATAATCTTGCCGCCACCTTCGAGATAACCAAATAAACGCTCACGATCTCCGAGCGTGATATTGGCTTGCTCTCTCAGCAGGGCTTGAGCACGCTGCAGGGCTTCTCCATCACCTTGCTCCTGATATTTTTTTCGCAGGTCTTCATAAAGACGCCCTACTTTCTTCCCCATTTTAGTAATGGCAGCTAGCGCAGCTTCCTCAAAATCCGGTTGTTTTCCATATAAATTATTGAAGCGTCGAGCAACTTCCCTTGTCAGTTCAACATGGGCAACCTGATCGGCACCTACCGGAACATGCCCGGCTTGGTACATTAGAATATCGGCACTTTGCAGTAGCGGATAGCCAAGAAATCCATAAGTGCCAATTTCCTTGTCCTTGAGATTTTCCTGCATGTCCTTATAACTCGGCACTCGTTCCAGCCAACCCAGTGGAGTTATCATTGAGAGAAGCAGGTGTAACTCCGCGTGCTCTGGAACTTTAGACTGAATGAAAAGTGTGGCAGCACTCGGTGAAACTCCTGCCGCCAGCCAATCAATCACCATGTCCCAAACAGAAGCTTCGATAATATGCGGATTTTCGTAATGCGTTGTCAGGGCATGCCAATCAGCAACAAAAAAGAAACACTCAAATTCATGCTGCAACTTCACCCAGTTATGAATAACACCGTACAGATGCCCCAAATGCAAACGCCCAGTAGGGCGCATACCGGATAACACCCGTCGTTGCGAATCAATGGAACTCAAAACTTGCTCCCTGGCACAACTACCCTGCCTGTTGAAGGAATCCTCGTGCGGTGTTTTTGTACCTGCTCCGAAGCCTATATTTAGAGGTTATTATAACGGCAAAGCCGAGCCTGTTGGGGGGACTTATTTAGGGCACATCTAAAAATTCAAAGTTCGCCCAAATGCGAGACGTGGAAAGATTTCGCAGCGCTGCATATGTTTGATATGTAAGCAAGAAATTTTTGAAACAACAAAGCAATTGGGATGAAATCTGGATTTTTAGAGCACCTCTTTTTTACATGAATGGTGTGGCATCAGCCTTACCTTGTCGCAATAGCTGAGGTACTCCTTCTACCAGATCTATGACGGTAGTCGCCTCGCGCCCGCAGAAGCCCGAATCGATGATCATGTCCACATGATATTGCAGCCTACCGACCAAATCTTCCATTTCGAAAAGTGGTTCCGACTCGCCTGGCATGATCAAACTGCTGCTCACTATTGGTTCGTTCAGTTCGGCCAACAAAGCGGTGACCACAGGATGATCTGGCACTCTGATGCCAATGGTTTTTCGCTTGGGGTGTTGTAACAATCTTGGCACTTCAGAAGTCGCTTTCAAAACAAATGTGTAGGCTGCAGGAGTGAAAGCCTTGAGCAAACGGTAACAAGCATTATCCACTCTGGCATACGTAGAAAGTTCCGAAAGATCACGGCACACGAGGGTGAAGTTATGGTGTTTATCCATCTGGCGGATTCGCACAATTGTTTCCATGGCAGTCTTGTTGCCGACTGCACAACCCAAGGCATATGCTGAATCTGTGGGATAAACAATCACACCGCCGCCACGAATACAGTCCACTACCTGTCGGATAAGCCGCAGTTGTGGATTGTCAGGATGAATAACCAGAACACGAGCAGTCATCGGTAATAATCCGAAAAAGAATGCAGACTACCACATCAAGCAATGTAATCTGTGGGTAACACCAGCAAGTGCTGACCGCCCACTCAAAATCAATTAACATCACCACCCCACCATTCACTTACGTAACCAGCAATGAAACAATTCCTAGAATACATCCCGCTATTTTTTTTCCTGATTGTTTACAAATTGGATGAGCGTCTGATCACTATTGGCACAATGGAATTTACTTTTGGTGGTATTTTCAGTGCAACCGCTTTTCTGATGCTGAGTACCGTGCTGGCCTACGGCATAGTGTTAAAAATGAATGGCTCACTCACGCGTATGCAGTGGATCGTGGTCGCCGCCGTATTGTTGTTTGGTAGCTCTACCTTGATATTGCGCTCAGAGGAGATCCTTAAATGGAAAGCCCCTGTAGTAAACTGGATTATGGCGGCTATCTTTCTTGGCAGTCAGTTTATTGGCAAAGAAAATATGGCCAAAAGTATGTTTGGCCAGATAGTAAGCATGCCTGATACACGCTGGATCCGCTTAAATCTCGCTTGGGTTCTGGTGTTTTTCGTGGTGGGCTGTACTAACTTATTTGTAGCCTTCACTTATCACGAATATTGGGTCGACTTCAAAGTCTTTGGCAGCATGGGCATGCTTATACTCGCCTCTATTGGCCAAATGTTCTATATCTATCCCTACTTGCAAACTGAAACTGAAGCCGCTGAAAATCAGCCAAAAAAACCCTGAATACCTCTCCGCTTTACTCAGCATTGAGTATTGGGGGCTTTAAATCAGGAAATTGCTTGGTCAGGATGTTGTTCCATAAACCAACTTGTGCTTTGTTGTGATCCAGTAATACTTTTGCATTACCTTCAATGGTGATGGATGTCATGACATCACCAATGCGAATTTCTCGAATAATTTCCCTGCCGCTGTGGATTAGCCCAAAAACTGTATGGGCTCCATTGAGATGAGGCGTGGCCAGATGTGTGATAAAAAATTGGCTGCCATTGGTACCTGGGCCAGCGTTCGCCATTGCCAAAATACCTTCCTGATTCAGACGCAACGCAATTTCGTCTTCAAATTCGTAACCAGGGCCACCACTGCCGTTACCTTCAGGATCACCACCCTGGATCATGAAATCATTAACAACACGATGAAAGGTAAGACCATCATAAAAACCCCGCGTAGCCAGATTGACAAAATTACTGACGGTGAGTGGCGCCACTTCCGGATATAAAACAAATTCCATGGTGCCTCGATTGGTGGTTATAACGGCATACAGTTTGGCAGGATCTTTTTCCTGAGCCATTAACAGCAAAGGGCTGATCAATAACAGCCAAAACCAAAAGAAAAGCTTCATAATGCATCCCCGCGTAATTAGTTAAATTTATCTACTTGATATCTTAGTCGAATTAGTTATTTCAAATTATAAATGCGCCTGGGTGGTTGACTCAAAATATCTCTCCACTGCAGCGACTAGCGGTTTCATGAAATAAACCCGCTCTGGCATGATAGCTACTTTATAACCCGCTGCTTCCAATTGTTGTTTTACCACTGGACCCACTACAGCCAATGTAGTCGCTCGTAATCCTTTATTTAATTGATCCAGCATCTGGTTGGAACTGGCGACATCATGCAAACGTTTGAACTGGGATTGTGATGTAAAAGCAATCACATCAATCTGACCACCCTCCAAAGCCGCGATAAAATCCAACACTTTGGTTTCTTCTACTTTATTAGCATATACGTAAGGCGCTACTACGTCTGGTATTGCACCTTGGGCTGTCAAAAACTCCTGTAACTTCAGGTTTGGTTCTTCCCCATAAAGTTGTACGCCCACTCTTTGTTCGCGCAGATCTTGTGCTATCAGGGTGGTGATGACTCCATCGGTTGTCGGTACAGTCGCTTTATACGCGGCATGCATGTCTAAGGTCATGAGGACTTGTTCCGGTTTAGGGCCACGACAGAGACAAGGAACCCCTCGTAAGGCCGTCACAAAGTCCTTTTCCAACGCATGAGTTGCTGCCAATGTAAGTAAGCGTCGCAACCCTTCGCCTGTCAATAAAACCAACAGTGCCGGAGGTTCGGCAATGAAACGCCTTATCCAAGCCAAAACTGGAGCAGGATCAGGAGCATCCCATATATCCACCAAAGGCACTTCGACAACCCTGGCACCCCGGTTCGCAAACAAGAGCGCCAAAGTAGCTAGCTGGCGATTTTCGGGGACAGCCACCACTTTGCCACTTAGAGAAGTAATTTGATTTTCCTCATTTGACCTTACCGTTACTCAACCTTCGATTCGGCAGAAAAGCACACCATCAGTAACACTTTTTTCCAAAATCGATGGCCAAACTACTTCTTTTAATATGATCTTCGAACGCGGTAACACTTACTGTTACCTATAACGCGCTTCAAATACAAATCCATTGAAATATATAAGAATAATCTTGCTGCCACACCCTATTTGCGACCTTTTTTATGAACAAAGAGTAACAAAGTTGTAACTTTTATAGGAAATATTAAGGAATGTTACCCGTCATGGTAACACTGTGTTACTATGCGCCTGCGTTCTTATCAAGGATGCAAATTAAATTATCATCTTTTCTTACAAGGAGCTTTTAGATGAACGTTAAATTTAATGACTACGTAGTTGTTGAAGAAGTAGCAATTGCAGCACTGACCACCCTGATCTTTACTGCAGTTTTGATGTCAGGCTTGTTTAGCATAACCTGAACAAAGAGTATTTGTGCTTGTTGCGGAAATCTCCCCATTTCCTAGCAACAGGCATAAGTACCACCCCTTCCTTACCCGCCCCATTACATCCCGTCTGAATTACTTGATTTATTACGATTGGCCTTTTTGCAACACCCTGTCAACAAAATTACACGGACGATGTGTGCTATCCAATTGCTGAGCGATGATGCCAGTCCAGGCCGTCTTACATGCGCCTGTTGAACCCGGCATACAAAACACCACCGTACTGTTGCTGAGCCCAGCGAAAGCTCGTGACTGAATAGTCGAAGTACCAATTTCAATAAAAGAGAGCTGACGGAAGAGTTCGCCAAATCCATCGATAGTGGAATCCAATAAGGGGGTTATTGCTACGACTGTGTTATCCCGTTTAGTAAAACCAGTACCGCCAGTCAGTAAAATGCCGTGCAAACTATTATCTGCGATCAAAGTCGCAACCAAGGCACGTAATTTATACACATCATCTTTACAGATATGTTTCTGAGCACAGCTATGACCAGCCTTTTCTAAAGCTTGTTGCAGATAGTGGCCGGACGTATCAGTAGTCTCATCACGGGTATCCGAAACCGTTACCACGGCCAACTGCAAGGGAATAAAATCCTGTTGTGGTTTGTTGCCAGCCATAATCTTGTACCTTTAAAATCAACAGCAGTTTGAATTTTTACGAATGTGGGTATCAGTTTTTTAGTTCAAGGACGTTGCTAAACCAGCGGACACGCTTATCCACCAGTAGTGTTCATAAATCGTACGATTTGCGGCGCATCTTTGTCGTAAAAATAATGCCGCAGAGGTTTTATATCCATAGCAGCTCTAATAGTTTCACGCAGCAGTTCTTCATCTTGTGGATGCTCACGCATGATGCTACGCAAATCCACCGAGTGTTCATTACCTAGGCACAACAACAAGCGACCTTCAACGGTCACCCGAACTCGATTACATGTATCGCAAAAATTGTGGGACACCGGAGAAATAAAACCCACCCGAGTGCCACTACTTTCGATCTGGTAATAACGTGAAGGTCCTGCTGTTTTCATCACAACTGGTGTAAGTGCATAACGACTTTCGATTATCTTGCGCACATCTTCATTGCTGCAGGTTGTCTCAAGACGAGCGTGATCAGACACCTCGCCTAGCGGCATTTCTTCAATATAAGCAATGTTGATGCCTAATCTAATTGCATATTCCAGCAGATCGATTATTTCATGATTGTTTATGCCGTTGAGGATGACCGCATTCAGCCGCAATGTTTTGAAGCCAGTGGCAACAGCAGCTTCGATTCCACGCAGCACCTGCTGCAAATCTCCCGTTCTGGTCATTTGTTTAAATTTGTCAGCTTGCAACGAATCCAGACTGATATTAATCCGTGTTACTCCCGCTTTTTTTAATGGTGCCGCGAGTGCTTCAAGATGTGAACCATTGGTGGTGAGTAAAAGTTCATCGAGGCCGGGCAAGCTGCCAATATTTTCAACTAAGGTCATAACGTTAGAGCGCACTAGTGGTTCACCACCAGTAAGTCTGATTTTATTAACGCCCAGTTGAGTAAACGCTTTAGCTACACGAAATATTTCTTCCAACGACAACACGGCATTACGAGGCAGAAAAGTCATTTTTTCCGACATGCAATAAATACACCGAAAATCACAACGATCCGTTACGGAAAGTCTCACATAATCAATGTGGCGTCCGTATTTGTCGATTAACGCTGATTTGGGAGAAGTAGGCATGAAGGTGCATGAGATCTGAAATAATTCGGAATCAATCCACGTTGAACACTAAGAATAATACAGTATTTAGCGCAGTCTTAATATGCGTTTAAAATGCGGAAACATGATAAAAATAAATGACGAGATGTAAAAATCTTACTCTAAATCAAGATTCAACCCCATATAATTTACCAACTCTACAAACCCCTAATGCATCATCTTAATGCCTAATATAATAGGTATCTCGAGCTGAATTTACTGTTTTGTGCTGGTGTTAATGCGTGCGCTATCTTAACTATTAGGAATTACAAAGTTGCAATGTATTTGAGCGGTGATTCTTGGCATTTGGAGTACCCATCCATACTTAGTTACATAATCAAGTTGGGACGACCGGGAGTTGCCGCTCCAGCAAGCCACCCAGCACCATCAGCATAGAGTTTATCGATTTCCGGCCCTTTGAGAGCAGGTAAACCACCTTTGGCAACTTTGTAGCCTATTTTGGATTGCAGGTAAGCTAGGTGCCTATAACCCTCGGGGAATTGTTGCAGCAAGTCTGGATCAAGCCGCAATCTGGCGTCCGGATCGACTGCATCCATGCGGTCTTTTTCGTAAATTGGTTGCCTGCGAACCATACCCCAACGCCCAGCGCGTTGTTCATGGAAATCATAAAAGCGACCAGTACACACTACATCTACTAACACATCATCCACTTTGGCTCGTTGACTGATGATCATCTTGGTTTGGGTCACTGCACGAGACTCATTCACATCAGCAGTAAAGCCCCCATGAAAATGAATGATACTGACGCCATTATCGAAACCCTTGCGCCGTGCCGCAATAAAATCAGCAGAAGGTGCCTGAAACCAGGTTGCACACATGAAGCCGTCATCGTGCCAACACTCAGCAAAGCGAGCCCAATTGCCTGAATCACTGAAGATCGCCCAATTGTCTACCAATTCCTGCAACAGGCGTTTGTCTTCGGCATAGCGCATAAACTAATTCTCGTTAAAGTCGTTTGGATTATACATGGACTCCAAACGGTGAAACGTGAATTTGTCCATTCCGCTCCAGGGAGGTTTATATGCGTTTGGAATGTTGTTAAATCTTAGCTTGTTAATGGCCGTTATAATTAAAAACCACAATATTCCTGTTAATTTCCACACCATATAAGGCATAAAAAATGGTAGGCTTCGGTCCAGAAAATTTACCCATTTTTGGAGCAACATTTACATGATTATCGATTGCCATGGTCACTATACAACGTCCCCGGATGGACTTGATGTTTACCGAAAGGCGCAGAAAGCCGCCGTCAAAAAAGATCCCCTTTTTTTAGGTGAAAAGGGCCACCTCGACATCAGCGACGACCAGATCCGCGACAGCCTAGAAAACAGCCAGCTAAAATTACAACGTGAACGCGGCACTGACTATACGATTTTTTCGCCTCGTGCGAGTTGGATGGAACATCACATAGGCAATGCTCATACCAGTAAATTTTGGACAGAGCATACCAACGAACTTATTTATCGAGTCACGCAACTTTATCCCAACAATTTCATCGGAGGCTGTGCCCTACCCCAGTCTCCCGGTAGCAACCTGCTTACTTCAATTGCCGAACTAGAACGCTGCATCCTGGAATTCGGCTTTGTAGGTTGTAATCTCAATTTGGATCCTTCCGGGGGGTATTTCAATTCTCCTCCGCTGGGTGACCGTTACTGGTATCCGATTTACGAAAAGATGGTTGAGCTTGATGTGCCGGCGATGATTCATGTCAGCGGCAGTTGTAATCCCGCCTTCCATGCTACTGGCTCTTACTATTTAAGCGCCGATACCACGGCATTTATGCAACTGATGCAATCTACTGTGTGCCAGGATTTCCCCACCATCAAATTCATCATCCCGCATGGCGGCGGAGCAGTACCTTATCACTGGGGTCGTTTCCGTGGACTGGCAGATATGCTTAATTTGCCTAACTTGAAAGAACTAGTCATGAAAAATGTGTATTTCGATACGTGCGTCTATCACCAGAAAGGCATTGATTTACTACTGGATGTAATCGACAACAAAAACATCCTGTTTGCATCCGAGATGGTGGGCGCAGTACGTGGTATCGACCCAGAAACCGGCTACTATTTTGACGACACCAAACGCTACATTGATAACGCTCGTATCAGCGAAGTGGAAAAAGCGAACATCTTTGAACACAATATTCGCAAAGTGTTCAGCCGAATTAAAATCTGAAATGTAAAAGAGTGACCCGCGCCATGATGTTGAGAGCGTATTGATATGTTCAAGCTCGCGGTTAAGCTGCGAAAGTTACTGGGCGGACTGTCACTAGTTTTAGTGTTACCAGCAATACTGTTGCTACCGGCAACTGCGCATGCTGATAACTTGCGTATTGCAGTAGCCAGTAATTTTGCGCCGATGTTGACGCAACTCACTGCCAAATTTGAACAGGTATCTGGGCATACACTGCTCCTAATTCCCGGTGCGACTGGTCAACACTACGCACAAATCGTCAATGGTGCACCGTTTGATGTATTTTTGTCTGCCGACAGTGAACGACCCATCCAGTTGGAGACACAAGGGCAAGCGGTAAGCGGGTCACGATTTATTTATGCACTGGGCAAGCTTGCACTGTGGAGTGCTGACCCAAAGCTCGTGGACGATGAAGGACTTATCTTGCAGTCCAGCGCCTTCCAGCATCTTGCCATTGCCAATCCTGCGTTAGCCCCCTTTGGTTTGGCTGCGCAACAAGTGCTTATGTCCATGTCGTTGTGGGATCCACTGCAGACTCGACTGGTATTGGGCGAGAACATCACCCAAACCCTGCAATTTGTTCAAACCGGCAATGCCGAACTTGGATTTATTGCGTATTCACAATTCCTGCTGTTGGACACCAGTCAAAAAGGAAGTGTGTGGGCAGTACCCACTGCAATGCACAAACCTATCATCCAGCAAGGCGTAATACTAAAAGATTCAGATGCAGCACGTGCCTTTGTTGCCTTCCTCCAGAATGATTACAGTCGAAATCTCATTCAGGCTGCCGGTTACGATCAGCCCTGATGTTAACCCCAGCCGACCTCACTGCTCTGCTGCTCACTCTACAACTCGCTCTATGTACTACAGCAATTTTGTTAGTGCTGGGCACTCCGCTAGCGTGGTGGTTGGCGCGTACACAATGGCGATTTAAATTTCTGCTTGAAACCTTGATTGCGATGCCTTTGGTATTACCCCCCACCGTGCTCGGATTTTATTTATTGCTGGCTTTAGGTCCACGCGGTTTTGTCGGCAGTTTGATGCAGACACTGGGCGGCGAACCTTTGGCTTTTACTTTTACAGGACTGGTCATTGGCTCGGTGATTTATTCCTTGCCGTTTGTCGTGCAACCACTGCAGGACACCTTTCACAACATTGGTAAACGTCCACTGGAAGTTGCCGCTACTTTGCGTGCCGGTGCGCTCGATCGTTTTCTGACCATAGTTTTGCCCTTGGCAAAAAGTGGATTTATCACTGCATCAATGTTGGGCTTTGCCCATACGCTAGGTGAGTTTGGGGTAGTGCTGATGCTCGGTGGCAATATTCCTGGCGAAACCCAGGTACTGTCCATTGCAATTTATGGCCATGTGGAAAGCCTTGAATATGTGCAAGCGCATTTGTTATCTGCTGTGCTGTTGATTCTATCGTTCTTCATGTTACTGACCGTGTATGGGTTGCGTGGCCGCATGCGAGTGGCCAGCATGTGAGCACACTCAACCTCAAGCTGCCCATTCGCAAAGGTAACTTTGCCCTTAATGTTGATCTCAGTATTCCCTTGCAAGGAGTGACTGCTGTGTTTGGCGCTTCCGGCACTGGTAAAACTAGTCTGCTCCGCGCTATTGCTGGTCTCGACCGGCATGTTGGTGGACTGGTTAATTTTGCAGATCAGATATGGCAGGATCACCACAATTTTACCGCTGTTCACAGAAGAGGGGTTGGGTATGTATTTCAGGAAGACAACCTGTTTACCCATTTAAGTGTTGAGGAAAACATACAGTACGGGACAATAAGGGCAAGCACCACCAAGGCATCGGTGGATCACATCATCACACTGTTGCAACTGCAGAATTTGCTTACCCGCAGGCCATCACAATTGTCAGGCGGAGAACGACAAAAAGTAGCCATTGCGCGTGCGCTTGCCATCTTGCCTAAACTGTTGCTTATGGATGAACCACTCGCAGCCCTGGATCAAACTTTCAAACAGGATTTTTTACCGCAATTAAAAGCATTGATCAGCGAACTGGGTATACCTCTGCTGTATGTCAGTCACGCTGCAGATGAAGTTGCGCAATTAGCTGATAACCTGGTGTTGCTAGATAAATCAGGCGCTGCGAAGTGTGGCAATATTATTGAAATGTTAACCAATCCAGAACTGACTCTGGTCCATCGACAAGAAGCAGAGTCTCTTCTTACTGCCACGGTCAACTCCTACGATGCCCACTATCACCTGCTGTCTTTACAGTTGTGTGGTCAGACCATCAGTGTCAGCGGCAAACCGCTGGCACCTGGAACTTCAGTGCGTGTACGAATTCTGGCGCAGGATGTCAGCATCACCCTCGCCGCTCAACACGATACCAGCATCCTTAATATCTTTCCTGTAACCATCGAGCAGATATTTCCCTACTCAGCAGCGCAGGACACTATACTGTTGAATCTTGCCGGCTCCCATCTACTGGCTCGCATTACCCGAAAATCAAAGGACTTGCTGGGTTTAAAAACGGATCAGAAAGTATTCGCACAAATTAAGAGTGTGGCGCTTTCACAATAAGATTCACCATCAAATCTAAATCTAAATCTTTACAATAAAATGGTACTGCCAATAAATGTCTAGCCGGTAGTCCCTCTAATTTCGCGCGCGTGAGCTTTTCTTGTATGTTCGCTGCACCATTTTCTTCACCAATCTTGTTAAAGAAGCCAGCTTTAAACATGAGGGCATAAGGTTGAATAAGTGGGCAATAAAATTGAGCATATTATAGTTAACCTACTTGAAGCCGGAGGTAAAACACCTGCGGTTTCAAGCAGGGCAGTAAGTAAACGCTAACGAAAATATTGTGAAGTTTTTTCCTGTTGACCAATATGCATATTGGTAAGATCCAACTTCAGTTAAATATTATTTCTAGCAACATCACAATTTCTACTGTTTTTATTGGCAGCTGAAATTTATTGCTTCATCAGTACTGCCTGCCCCGTTGTAGGTTGCTTGTTGGGGAAAGGAACACAGTGGTCGTGTACGTATGGTAATTGCATCGACCTCACGAGCAGCGTTGATTTGGTTTGGAGTCTGCTGATGTTCAACCCAATTTTCCAGCGCGGTAAGCATGTCAAAAGTATTGGTTCCCGTGCCACCGCCGCAATGGTTCATTCCTGGCACCATAAACAATCGATAGTTTTCTTGAACTTTACTGCTACCTCCCATCTGCTCGAGTACTGTCTGATAATACGCAACTGTACTGCCCGGAGAGATTTGCGGATCAGCCCAACCGTGATAAGAAATAATTTTTCCACCGCGATCGAAGTACGCTTGTAAGTCTGGATTCATCGCATCCATATCCACACTGGCATTCACGGTAGTGTCGATATCGCTGTCCCAATTCAAAGTGGTGAAGTCCCACTCGGCATCGCCAAACACAACGTACTTAAACAAGTCCACGCCTGGCGGAAAAGGCTGTGCCCCTGCCATCGTAGACCAACCTAATTCACTGCCTGGCGACAGGCCCGCAACTTGTACTTTTTGGGTACGGCTGTTGGCTACTGGCGCGTAAATTTTGCGTGCTGTTTCGACTTGCGCAGCAGTGAGGCAGACAAGTGAATCTGCTCCCGCACACTGCAAGACTCCAGGATCGAAGTGGCACTGTAGTGGGTTCTCGATAACAGCGTCCATAACACTATCATTGCCATCACACGCTGCCAGTGCTGCCGCGTTTAGTGCAGCAAATTTTTCGCGGGGGATGGCACTTTCTGCTGAAGTTCTGACCGCCTGACCAACCCAAATAGTTTGCAACGCACGTCCAGACCAGTTTAGACCTGGCGATCCAGCGACAACCCCGTCATAGTCGGCAGGAAACATCTGAACTTCTTTCATAGCCTGTTTGCCTCCAGCAGAACAGCCCACAAAGTAAGAAAATTGCGCAGCTTTGTCATAAAAAGCTGTGGTGAGCGCTTTGGCTGCAAGTGTCATTTCGTGCACTGCACGGTAACCATAATCGATAATTTTTTCCGGGTGTCCAAGTGCGAAACTCGCGCTCCCCCCAGTATGTCCTGTGTCGGTGCTAGCCGTAGCGTAACCATGGCGCAGAGCATCGGCCAACGCTGCAGTTGAAATTGACCCCAGCCATGCCCCGTTACCTACCCCTTGAAATTTTCCATTCCAGTCGTTTGCGGGCAGCCAGACTTCAATCTTGATATCCGAATCACTGCTGGGTTTAATTGTTGCTAACACCAGACAAAATGCAGGTAAATCGGCAAAAGCATTAGCAGCATCAGAACTACCACCTGCTGGTGCCGGTAACGAGAATGCACCGGCGTTCACAAGCTCGGCGCTAACAATAGTAGTGTTGGCAAGTGTCAATGAACTCAGGCTTGTACAAGTCGCAGCAAAAACAGGTAAGGCAAACATCAGCATTACCAACCCAGCAGAAGCAACAGCATTGTGTTTTTTCATGACTAAGACCTCAATTGAGAACCCGCAATTTGTTTCAAAATATTTATTTTTGCAATACCACCAGTTTGTAACGTCGATTGTCAGCTACAGTTTGAACTTCAGAGAACAATGCCTTTGCTTTTCGCTCTAGTGGAATAAATGTGTTTACCACGAAAAATGCCCGCCCGCGTTTATTGAGCAACCGTTTGGCAGCCTGCAGAAAACGATCAGTCATATCTTGCTCTACACCAAAGCCCTGATGGAAAGGCGGGTTACACACTAGCAGGTCAAATTGTCCATCTGTGACTATGTCACCACAGTCAGCAGCCACAACAGTCGCTTGCAGCGCATAAGAACCTTGTTGCAAACTAAAATTACAAGCCAATAAGGCCGCTGCATTGTTGTCAGTAGCCACTACATGCTGACAACCCGCTTGCAAGAGAGCGAGCGTCAGTAATCCATAACCACAACCAAGATCCAACGCCTTTTGACGAGTATGGTCATACTTGTGCAAGAAATCTGGCAGATGCTCAAGTAAAAAGTTGCTGCCATCATCCAATCGATCCCAAGCAAACACGCCTGGTTTGGAAAACACCGGATTTCCTTGCCAATCTGCAATTTTGTGTAGGGCATGGTAATCGCTGTCATTGAGAGCAATTGTGTTAGTCGTGGCTTTAGTAAAACGATAGAGATGTACATTGCCCCTACCGCGCTCCAAAGTCATAGCACAGTCCCATGCCTCCACCATACGTTTTGCAAAAGTCTTGATGCCTTCATTTTTATAACCAGCGCAATACAGCTCACCACCTACAGGCAACAAGCTCCACAACGACTGCAGCACATGTTCAACAACAAGTTTTTCCTTCGAAATACGATAAAGAGCGCGTTGCCATCCGGCATTCATATTGCTATCAAATACAAAGTCGTTGAATTCACAAGGCCATTGCAAATGTTTTAAAGTGTTACAAACATCTATACGGTTAGTCAGCGTCAACACATCTTGGAAAGGATTAGCGGGCAGTTCTCCAGCATTTTCATCTAGCACAATCAGCGTAGGTAGGGTCAGTGCAGAAGCATCCAGATCCATGTAATGCTGCAATAATTCTTGCAGAGCGTTATCACTCATATACCTAATTCTCCACTTCTGTAGGGGTGAGCTCGCGCCATGCACCGGGTAACAGCTCGGGATCGAGTGTAATCTTGCCAATGCTTTCCCTGTGTAGGGTTAATACGCGATTGCTGCACGCTGCAAACATACGTTTGACTTGATGATAACGCCCTTCCTGAACACTCACTCGTGCGGAGTGAGTACCGAGCACAACAAGTTGCGCAGGCAGTGTAAGTTTGGTCTCACCGTTAAGCATCAGTCCTTCAGCAAAACGCTGAGATATGTCTATAGACAGCGGATGTTTCAAACCCACTAGATAGGTTTTTAAGCAGCTACGGCGTGGACTAGTCAGCGCATGGCTCCAGTCACCGTCGCTGGTAAGTAAAACCAGACCCGTAGTATCGACATCAAGACGACCGGCACTGTGGAGAGCCGCGCCCCAGGGCTGCTCAATTAAACTGGAGACAACCGGATAACCGGCGTCTTCAGTTGAACAAACATAGCCGGCCGGTTTGTTCAGCATCACATAATGTGGCCTGGGCCAGCATAATATTTTCCCCTGTAGTGATACTTTGTTGTCTTCGCGCACCATGACACCTGGATCGCGCTCGATAACCCCATCAATATCAATCTGGTCTGCGTGTAATAATCTTTTTACTTGCGAACGTGACAAGGTGGCGCTGTGACTAACAAAGCGATCAAGACGCAGACTCTGGGGGGAGGTAATTAACTTCATGTTTTACTGCTGGATTTGGTGGTTAAGAAAAAGGATTTTAACCTTGTACAAGTAAAACTGCTGAAAAAAACGTAAGTAGGTCTGTTTGAATTTGACTGGTCATAGTTGATACAAACGTGGTTGTAATTTACAAATATTAAAAATACTTCATAAAAAAATGTCTACCCGCATTACACATGGGCTAAACCTATGACTTCACTCTAAACCATCCTGTGAGACTGTATCTGGAGCATTGGGTTGGCAAGACTTCGTGCGGAAACTGTTCCGATAAAAAAATCACCATGCGATTGAACGTAGGTAATACTGTAGCAATTTTTTGCAAACCATCTGGTGTATACAGCACCAATTCTCCTGCATCTGCTGAGGACCAGTCAGGATTCAAATAATAAATTGTGGAAAGGGCACGATTGCGCTCTCCAACAAATGCATCTACGTGTTTTTTATAAAAAGCGCCCCGAGCATAGTGGGCGAAATGACACTCGTAATCAAATAAACCCAGGTACATAATTTGATTTAACCCGGCACGAAGTTGTTCCATAAACTGTAGATAAGCACTACAAGACGGGGTGGCTGCTGTTATCCAGCCGATTGCATCACCTCTAACTTGTTCATCCACTTGGTGCTTACTATTTCTGCCAGTACCCGCCGGTTTGAAAGATTCCATACTCTGCTTACGACATTCATAACGCAGCGCATCAGCAACGGTGGTCGGAAATATATCATCTAGCACCACAAATCCGTTTTGGGTCAAAGTAGCGGCCAAGCCTGCAAGCAACATTGCTCGGCTATTTTCATCTGTTATATCAATCACTACCTGCATACTCCACAAACAAAAAGGGGCAGTCACTTGACTACCCCTTAGTCACCTTGATTGATTGTTACAATTTGGTTGCCATCAAGCCCTGAATAAGAACAGTCATCTCAGGCAATTCTCCTACTACGTTGAAATTGCCGAACGATTGACTATCTGCTTTGCCGGTGGCGTAGTCTAAGGGGATCAGCCCACGTTTGTCTTTTGCGTTCAAATCAGCACCTTGTGCGACCAGAAATTTAACCACTTCCGGCCAGTTTAGTCGTACGGTAGTGTGCAGCGGTGTTTCCCCGTTGAGACCACCCTGTTGATTGATATCAGCACCTGCGGCCATCAGTACTGTAAGGCCCTGCATCACTGTCGCTTCTGATTTGTTTCTGTTGCGGCTACCACCCGGATTGGTCAGGGCAATCATTGGGCTAACTCCATTGACATTCGCCAACTGCAGATCAGCACCGTTTTCCAGTAACAGCTGCATCATCTCGATGTCACAACCGTAAGCGGCACGTTGCAAAGGGGTTGAGCCAGTGGTCATCACCGGATTGTCACCACCACGGTCATTCACAATGTTTCGGGGCGGCACTGAAAGTTTCAGAAAATAGTTAGGATTGGCACCCCGTTCCAGTAACAAGCGGGCAACTTCTATGCCTTTGGTATTTTGGACCGGTGGCAAATCTCCACGCACACTGGCCGGCAAAATGTTGGTATCAGCCACAGCATAAAGCGGGGTACGGCCCCAATAATCCCACTGGTTAACATCGGCTCCTTGTTCGATTAAATATTTGGCAATATCAAAACGCATGTTGAGCAGGGCGAGAATCAAGGCTGATACGTTATCAGGATCAGGTTTGTTTATATCCGCACCTGCAGCAAGCAACTGTTTAACACAATCCATACAGTCTTCACGCACCGCGTAAAGCAACGCAGTAAATCCACCCGTAAGCATTTCTTTTACGCGGGGTTCGGCAGTGACGCGGCGCTCCCAATCCCTGTCAATGGCACGTTGGTCGGGGTCTGCGCCATTGGCCAGCAGTAGTTCTACCATCGCGGGTTGTTGGCGTGCAGCAGCCCACATCAAGGCCGTTTGTCCACCCCAGTTTTCAGCAATATTAATTTCGGCACCCTGTTGCAGCAACAGTTCGGCCGCTGCCAAGTTACCTGTTCTGGCAACTGCCATGAGGGCACTTTGACCTTCTGGATTAGTAGCATTTACATCAGCATCTGCAGCCAGCAACAGTTTCAACATTTCAACATCGCCCACGGTTGCAGCTTCCATCAGCGGTGAGGATCCATAATCATTGCGAGTATTCACATCGGCTTCGGCACGCAGCAAACGCTGGGCGACTGCTGCATTACCAAAGTGGGCTGCCCAATGTAATGCAGTAGTGCCATCTACAGAGGGTGTATTTATGTCGGTACCAGCTGCAATTAGGCTTAGTGCCTCGTCAAATTTTTGTGCTTCGACCAACTGCACAAGACTTTGCGGTGGTACTGTTTGCGCAAAAACATCTTGCGCAAAAAAGATAGGAGTGGTGAGTACAGCAGCAAGAGTCAAAAATTTTAAAAAATTCTTTTTCATAGTGGTCAAAATCTTGTTGAACTGGCAACTTTTAGTTTGGAAAAATAAAAAAACAAGCGCATTTAATTTCACAACAAACCAAACCGGATTTAATTTTGTCTATACAAAAATGTTTCCGGTCTCCATTCGGTTTGAGAATCTACAGGTCGGCAAGTAAGCCGGTGCTGTCGCCAAAGTGATCAACTTCAACGTTGGCTTTGTCGAGCATGGTCAGCATCAGGTTAGCTAATGGCGTGTCTTGCGCAAAGGCTAAATGTTGGCCACCTTTGAGGCGTCCAGCACCGCGTCCCACAATAACAGCTGGTATAGGATCATTATTGTGTAGGTTACTGTTGGCCATGCCGCTGCCGTACAGCAACATGGAGTGATCAAGTACCGAGCCATCTCCATCCGGCATTGCTGCCAAGGTTTTTACAAACTTGCCAAAAGCTGAGGCATACCAGGCTTGTACTGTGGACAGTCGATCAAGCTTGGCAGGATCATTCTGATGATGCGACAAAGGATGGAAAGCGTCGGAGATACCGATGTGGGTGAAAGTTCGCATACTGACTTCACGATCCGACATAAAAGTAATTACGCGCGTGAGATCAGCTTGGTAGGCCAGCGCCATCAAACTGTACATTAAGTCCAGATGAGCAGGGAAAGCACCTGGTGTACCAACAGGGGCATCCGGTATTTCAACGCCCGACAAATCCTGTTCGGACAATTTTTGCATTTGCATTTCGATTTCGCGTACAGATTGCAGGTATTCATCCATCATCACCCGGTCATTCGCGCCTAATTGCTTGTTGAGACTGTTGGCATCTGCCAGCACAAAATCCAGTAAGCTGCCGGTTTCGCTGGATATTGCAGCACGTTCCTGATTGGTATCGCCCTGCCCGAACAAACGGTAGTACAACTTGCGTGGATTACCTTCCATAGGCAGTGGCTGATCCGGTGTTTTGAAAGCAATTGTAGAGGCAAAACTGCCCGCGCCACCTTCCAGGGTAGACACTTCTAGCGAGGGAAAAGGTGTTTGGGTACCAAGAATACGCGCAGCCATCTGGTCACAACTGACACCATCCTCGGGATTGGCAGTGCCTTCGGGTGCAACACAGCGCAACCAAGTGCCGGCTTTGATGGCGTGAGGGTCGGGGCTTTCGCCAGGTTTATTGCGCAAACCGCTGACAATAGTAATGTGTTCACGAAAATCTGTAAGTGATTCCAGAATTTTGGTGATCTCAAAATCTTTGCCGGTTGCAGCAGGTACAAAACGGTCATGCACGGCACCATGCGGCACGTATACAAATCCCAGACGTAAATTCGCCGCTGTTTGTGCAGTAGCAGCTGGCACCATCGCGTCCATGAATGGCAGTGCAATGCTGGCACCCATGCCGCGCAACACATGGCGTCGTGATAGATGTTTTTTTGTTATAAACATTGGGCTACTCCCCTGCATTTTTATACTTTGTAGTTGAATGTCAGTCTTGGCTGACCCCTATAGCATTTGCATTAATTCTTTTTGACTGACTACAACAAATACACTTGCATTAAAGTTAATTTACCACTGCGACGACTGGTTCAGCCGGCACGTCCACCAACGGCAGCGGTTCCTGCACAAACAAAAACTGATCGCTGTTCACAATGCCTTGCACAATATCGTAGAACCGATAATCCGCTTGAGCGGAACTTGAAACTATGTGGCGTACTGTGGGCATGTCTTGTGGTTCAAGTGGTCGGCCAAGTGCATAGAGCATTAGTTTTTCAGCCAAGTTCTCCGCGAATAATTGCGGTCTGGCGAGTAATGAATCGCGTAGATCGTTGATATTAGAAATACCGCTGCCGTCTGGCAATACACCTGTGGTATCTATCGGCGAGCCGACAGTCCGATCTACTGTGCGTTTGCGACCCACAGCATCAAAACCTTCTAATGCAAATCCGAGCGGATCAATAAAACCATGGCAGGCAGCACAGGTTGGATTGTCACGATGTACTTCAAGACGTTCGCGCACTGTCATTTGTTTGGTACCTACTTTATTTTCGACCAGCGCTTCTACATTGGGCGGGGGTAGTGGTGGCGGAGTGCCCATCAAATGTTCAAGCACATAAGCACCGCGCAACACGGGTGAGGTGCGGTCAGGATAAGAAGACACCATCAACAATGCACCTTTTCCCAACAGACCATAACGACTGCTGTCGTCGAGTTCCACTCGTCTAAACTCATCTCCTTTCACACTGTTTATACCGTAATGCAATGCGAGACGTTCATTGAGAAAGCTGTAGTTTGCCGTCAGCAGATTAGTTACCGGATTATTACTAAGCAACACATCACGCGCCAGAAAATCAAGTTCAGTCTTGAATAGCTCACGCACACCGCGATCCACATCACGGAACAAAGCCGGATCGGGCTCAATGTCATCGAGCGCGCCCATTTCCAGCCATTGATATGTAAAGTTAGAGGCGAGGGTTTCCGCTCTTGGATCTTGCAACATACGTTCAACCTGGGCACGCAAGATAGCAGGATCACTTAATTTTCCGGCGTCAGCCAAATCTAACAACTGTGCATCAGGAATGCTGCTCCACAAGAAAAACGACAGCCGTGAAGCCAGTTGTATATCAGACAAACGATGAATAGAACCAGGTTCGGCGCCTAGAGGCGCTGATTCCATCCGGTATACAAATTTTGGACTGGCAATGATGGCGGTCAACGCGCGTCGCACACCAAGATCGAAACCCTCGGCACTACTTGTGGTCTCGTAGATCGCAAACAGGCGCTGCAAATCAATTGCTTCTACCGGTCCGCGAAAAGCCAAACGGGCAACTTGTCCAATAATTTGTTGTGCGCAAGCAGATTCTTGGTCACTGGCCGCAGGATAACAGGTAAATATTTTATTGCGAGCAGGTGTTGCACTCAGTCCAGTTGGATTAAATGGCCCCTGCACTTCTACGGAATTAAGCGCGATGATATTTTCACCGCCACCTGGAGTCAGTGAATGAAGATTACCCTCAAATTCTGCAAATGAACGGTGGATAAATGTTATGACCAGCTTGTGCGGGCCAGCAGTGGCAGTAAACGGAATATTTTTCATTTTGGCGTTGATCTCATCAACGGCCGGGTCGCCAATCTGATCGATTGCTTGCAAATCTTTAGCACCGCCTATCTCAAGCTCAAAAAACCTGACACCGTCTAAAGTTGCAATGAGAGTGTGTGTAAATTCTTGATTAAATACCCACAGTGCTTGCGCGAGATTACCGATGTTTAGTAGATACTCACCATCGGCGGGGAAATAATGATCTACTGCCATGCCGCCGCGAGTGCCCAATGGCAAACCGCTAATGTGGGCATATTGGCCAGCCTGACTATCAACACGATAAGTCGTGCCGCCCGCTCTTGGAGCCGGATTACCAACCGCCTGCGCCACAACTACACGCGCAGCAATCAGCGACTGATCCAAAAATGAAGGGGATACACGCAGAGCCTCTGCAACATTGTCAAAACCCTCGACCGAAGCGTCAGAGGGTAACAATGCGTTGGGATCTACCGTAACGCCGAATAAATCACGCACTGCATTCGCGTACTCCTTCCGGTTGAGACGATGCAACCCCACACTTCCCACCTGCCGCTCACCGTCAGCAGCATGATTTAAATAGTCTTCCACCCAGGTGATGAACTCATCGGTCTGAGCATTATCAGGCCGTGGTTGCCCGGCGGGCGGCATCATTCTGCCTTGTAGTTTATTAATTACTTTTTCCCACACCGCAACATTATCGGCTATTTCAGTGGGAGCAATCAGATCAAATGCTAGACTACCGGCCCAATCTTCTGCGTTATGACAGTCCATGCAGTTTTCGTCGAGAAAATTAAATTTCTGCTCGGCTTCATTGATACGATCAAACGAATCGGCAACGGCACTGGCATGTTCGGTGGGTTCGGCATAAGCGACTGTCTGCAATAGCAGAGCAGAACTTAGCAAAACAACTGCCCGAACCTTATATTTAAGCATGTTAATTCTCATCAATTTTTGTAGATTTTAGCGCCTGCAATTTATGGCATTGTGCCAACATGACGACTATTACGCAGGTGTCCATAAAAACTGCGGAAGCCCTGATCCAGAAAATCGTCAGGTGAGCCCCACTCTGGTTTTAGTCCAATAGCAGGATTAGCGATCACTACTTCTTCGACACTGCGACTCTGTCGCAACAAAGCTACCATTTGTTCCATCAGATTTTTGTACAAGGCTAACTGAGTTTCGAAACCTGCTTTGTCGAGTACCGGTCCACCGGCAGGAATTATTGTGGTGTCGGTATTGATCAAACCGGTGAGTTGGTCTAAGCCATCCATCAGTCCACCAATAAAACCATTAGTTGTTTCGTCCACTGTGCTCCAGGTGTCAGTACGCACAGCAGGCCCTGTGTAAAGAATATTCTGCGCAGGAAAAAATGCGTAGATATCCCCATCGGTATGCGCGTGCAAGAGATACCCGAGTTCAATAGTGGAAGCGCGGAAGGGTATGGAATATTTGTCATAAAAAGTCTGTGTGGGCAGTGCGTCTTTGGGCACTGGAGTGTGAACAACTTCTTCACCACGCTTACGGATGGTTGCCCCCAGCCATTGTTTGGTATTGGCGTGAGAAATGATCTCTACTCCTGCAGCTGCCAATGTCGCATTCAAGCCGCTGGAATGAGGATGCCAGTGTGTGTTGACCAAGCTAAGAATTCTTGTTTCTTTGGTAAGTTTTTTAACAAACGCTAGATATTCGGCGGCAAATTCTGCAGGCACTCCCTCCACCAGAATTAAGCCATCGGTATCAACAGCCACCAGTGTATTGCCACTTGGCCCTTTGATCAGATGAATGAATTCTGCCACCGGCTCGGAGGTGAAATTTTCAACGGCCAGCGCAGACAAACTTTGCATACAAACTGAGGCAACTGTAATCAACAGTAGATTTTTTACTAAATTTCGCATTCACAGCCTCTTTGATTAAAACCTGTTAAGCGCCGTACAACACAGGACCCTAATACGCTCAGCCTATCACCTTCTCTAATCGACAGAAAGTCTTGCTAGATGTGCTTTACCCTCTATAAATCTGTTTGTTTTTTATCGATATTGATCCTTTTCTTGTCATCTTTTCCACACCAATGTTACTGCACTTTATTTTGCCCATAGTAAGCAACAGCACTATATACTCCCTGTTACTTTGTCACCGCTAATCTAGTAAGCTGAAAGACAAAGGTTGTCATTAACAACACTAATTCAAAAACACACTCTTTTTGAGAGGAAGAAAGCATGACCAATATCCGATTTTTTACCTTAGGTGCATTAGCCCTTACTCTGCTCACAGGTTGTCAGCCTGCCCAACAGGAATCGTCGCAAACCGATAGCAATGTCAATGCTCCAGCATCTGCAACAGCAACCACCGCTGCCAATGTCACACAAGAGCGTCTGCTCAACGCGGCCGCTGAACCCTCGCAATGGATGTCAGTAGGTGGCACATATGAAGAGCGCCATTACAGCCCTCTCAACCAGATCAACCGCGACACTGTCGGTCAACTTGGTTTGGGTTGGTACGCAGACTACGATACTAATTTGTCACAACAAGGCACACCCTTGTACATTGATGGTGTGATTTATGTATCTACAGCTTGGAGCAAAGTTTATGCCTACGATGCTCGTACAGGCATGCAATTATGGCAATTTGACCCAAAAACACCAGGCGAAACTGCCATCAAAGTATGTTGTGGAATAGTTAACCGCGGTATTGCGGCTTTTGAAGGCAACATATTTGTGGGCACTCTCGATGGTTATCTCGTTGCCATCGACGCCAAGACCGGCACCGAAGCCTGGCGCAAACTAACTGTCGATCAAAGCAAGCTTTACACGGTCACCAGCGCACCACGTGTAATTAAGGGCCAAGTGTTGATTGGTAACTCTGGCAGCGAATTTGGCGTACGCGGTTATCTCGGTGCTTATGATGCCCGCACCGGTGCTGATCTGTGGCGCGTCTATACCGTGCCTGGCAACCCAGAACTTGGTTTTGAAACACCACAAATGGCTTTGGCTGCCAAATCCTGGAGTGGTAAATGGTGGGAATTAGGCGGGGGGGGTACCGTCTGGGATGCCATCGTGTACGATGAAGTAAACAATTTGGTGATGTTTGGAACCGGTAACGGTACACCCTGGGATCAGCGGGTGCGTGACCCCAATGGCGGTGATAACCTGTTTGTTGCCTCCATCTTGGCTGTGAATGCCGATACCGGCGCATACGCTTGGCATTATCAAACCACACCGGGCGACACCTGGGATTACGATGCGATGAGTCCCATGATGTTGCTTGATCTCGCTTTCAACGGCGAACAGCGACATGTTCTGGTACAACCCAACAAAAATGGCTTTATGTATGTGCTAGATGCAGGCACTGGCGAGCTATTAAAAGCCGATCCTTTCACAGAAGTTAACTGGGCCACCGGTGTGGATATGGTCACTGGACGGCCTATTGAAGTGCCCGAAGCGCGTTATGACCGCGATAAAATTTTTAATCTGGCACCGGGTGTACAGGGTGCACACGGCTGGCATGCAAATGCCTTCAACCCAGAAACAGGCCTGATTTACATCGCTGCCCAGCGTGCTTATTTCGTCATGAAAAGTATAGAAAAATTCACGCCCAATCCGGTGGGTACCAACCTTGGAATTGATATGAGCGCCAGCGCTGCCTTCTACCGTGAAAATCCCGATCAACCCCGTGAATTCGTGGGTTTTGTAGTGGCCTGGGATCCCATCGCGGGCAAAGAAGTATGGCGCAGTGAAGAGTTACCTGGCCCCACAGGTAGCTTGCTATCCACAGCGGGTGGTCTGGTGTTCTCCGGTGGTGGCAACAACAACAACGAATTCCGCGCCTACGATGTCGCCACTGGTGCAAAAGTTTGGCAGTTCGAAACCCAAACCGGCATGGTGGCTGCACCGATTACTTATGAACTAGACGGCAAGCAGTATGTTGCTGCGAGTGTGGGCATCAATCAGGCGGGTAATTATTACGCGCCAAACCACGCACGCCTGATGGTATTTACACTTGACGGTGCGGCTGTGCTACCCGAACCAGTGAGTTTTACCGCGCCTATACTTAACCCACCGCCACTCACAGCGAGTGCGGAAGAAGTGTTGGCTGGTGAAGAACATTACAACCAGCACTGCACCACTTGCCATGGCAATGGTGGTGCAGCAAGAGGCGCCAACTTCCCCAACCTGCTGGTCAGCCCAATGTTACATTCGCAGGAAGGTTTTGACTCCATCGTGCTAGGGGGTGTGCGCCAGGAACGCGGCATGGTAAGTTTTGCTGACCGTTTGCAAGCCGCTGACACCTCTGCATTACGAGCTTACTTGATCTCGCGCGCGACTCAAGCCTTGGCGGCACAACAAGCACCGCCCGTAATAGAAACCGTAGAACCGGCAGCAGAACAGCCACATGAGGAAACAGAAACTACAACTGATAACTGATAACTGATAACTGACTTTATATACTTGGTCGTCCTGCACGTGCAGGACGACCAAAGCTTGATAGGGGGGACAGACAATCACCCGCTCTCCGCTTCAATTTAGGTATGACCTAATCTGCTTACAGTCGATCAACTAGGAAGCTAAGCCATCACTCCTTTCCCATCCTCCACCGTATTTATTGCTTTAAATCTGTCGCGTAAGTAACAAAATGCTGGCAGATAATCTACAGACAACTAGATTACTGATTGGCATGCACAGCTTTCGAGACCGAGGTCATTCCTTTGAGTCTGTGTATGAGGGTAATGGTGTCAAGCTTGAGTCTGCGTAGGCCGAAATAGAGGCCTAACATACTGGTACCAAGGCCGCCGAGCAGTAACGCAATCACACCGATATCCCAAAGCGGACGTTTGTTATACCAGAAAGCAAAATCGAGACTGTGCAGCCCGTTGTACAGCCAGCGTTCGACCCGGCTGAACTTGGTGACCAGTGTCAGCACCTGGCTGAGTTCGGGATCTACGTAAATCCAGCTCTGCGCGGGATCGTCGAATTTCACCCGTAACGCCGGCAAGGGCAACTGACCACCACGCGAATAATAGTAGTCGTCATAGTTGTCGAGCAGGGTAACTTCAGTGACGGCCTCTGCTATTGAGTTATCAAGTTTGGTCACTAGATCTGCCTGATCAAAACCGGTTACCAGCCGACCACTGTTTGCGTTGATCAGAATGCTCTTTGCATCAGACTGTCCGGCTATGTTGTAGGGCTGATGCAAACGATCGCGTTTTTCCGACTTAGCATCGATTGGCACACTGTAGCTGGCCAGCAGATAGGGCTGGCCGCCGATCCATTGGAAATCCACCTGCTTGATTTCATGCCCCGCGCCCAACACATCCCAATCATAGGTAGTGACGACTGGGAATGCAGCGAGATCCAACTCGCCTTGGGCATACACCGCAGGGTCGTAGGAAACACCTTGTGAATTGGTCCAGGAATAAGGCTCCATCGACAACAAGCCGCTAAACACCCAGGTCAGCGTAAACAAACCGAATACAACGCCAAGTATGTAGTGCCAACGCATCAATCCTTGATAGGGAATAGAACGCGCAAGTTGAAACGGTCGCGATTGGCGAAATTGCGTAAAGCCAAGACAAAGGCCGAGCAGCGCCATGACACAACCAAGGCCTGCCGACCACACGACTATGTCATACCAGAGCGGTTGATTAATACGCAGCGAAGTAAAATAAAGCCAGTGCGGAATCGTGCCAAGCCAGGCGAGCACCCGGCTTTGCGTCGTGGTGTAAACACTGATAGCAGCATTATTTTGTGACACGTACACCTCGGTACCCAGCCCGTCGGCGGCAGTGAATTTGTGCATCGGCAATTCACTTTGCTGCGTCAGCGTCCACTGATCGACGGCGTCGATCATGCCCACGTAACCAAATTTTTCTAGGGGTATAGAGAGAAAGTCGCTGGCTACACGTGCGGCCTGTGTTTCGTTTAATGCACCAACTATTTCACCTGTGTCGGCGAAGACCAGAGTGTTGTCGTAACCCGGTTCGAAGAATTCGTAAACCGGTCTGCCCAGCAGGTTACGCATACTCACATTACTGGATGTGTAGCCGACGACATCCCGCGCCTGGCCCGGCGTCAGCGTCACACGGGTGAAATCAATCGGTGAAGCCCCGTCGACCTGCATTTCTGGAGTAACACGGGGCATGCCACCCGTGTAGATCATGAAAAACGCAGACACAAACCACACCACAAACATGAAGCTCAGGGGAATACCAATGTAGCGGTGACTCAGGATAAGCAGGATTCTGAAGGCCCGCATAGGGTTAAGACCTCGGGAGGTAAATGGGGGAAGACCACATTTTTCGAACATAAGACAACGCTGCTAGTATAAATGGTATAAATGTAAGCAGACCACATTTTCCTTATGTGAAATAGATCAGTTAATAAACAGAAGTAAAGAGAAAATAGAATGTTCTTCCAAATTCATCGCCATTTTTTATTTAAGCCCATGCCTACAAAAAAAGTGATGTCTACTGTCCGCTGCTTACTTATACTGCTAATTTGCTGCGGATCATTGGCATTTTCTCAGGATGAATCACCTCAATCAGAGGCAGGCAATGCACAGCGTATCAGCGTCGAAAAAGATGGCAACACAACACGCATTAGGGTGGACAGTGATATCTCTATTAAATTAAAGGTCTTACCTCCTCCCAAGACCGCAACATGCCAAGCGGCCGTCTCAATATCTTATGAACAACGTAATACCTTTGCACACGTCGACGGCACTCTTAAAAACACTATGTGCACAGCCTCAAGTGGCAACTACCAAATGTCGGTAACCTTCAGCGACCCAAACAACGAAATAAAAATATTTGAATTTAATTCAGCTTGGCAGCGCAGTGATAACCAGGACGTGACGTTTACTGCCGATTATGAAATTGGAGACAACGTTGATCTCATCAGAGTCCGAACACGGCAAGTAAGTTGCGTATGTGCTGACGCTGTGGCCCAGTAATTGAACGAGCATATTACGCCTACAAAACATGCTCTATTCCCAGCTTGGTAGGCAGACTGTTACTGATCACTGCCGTGCTTATGCAATGTTTGCAGCCTCTATTTTTATCTAGATTGGAAGCTCCAATTATGAATATAGGTCTACTCGCTGCAATGGCGCATGATTGCGCAAAGGACATGCTAATTTGGAACTACTGGGCCCGTGGCAGTTTGGCTACCTTCAACGTGGTCCATCTAAATGAAAGGGGTAAAAAATAAAGGCTACGCAATATTTTGGCCGGTAGTAAATTGTGGTCTTTCGCCGTCCATCAACTCGCCATGCCCCAGCGCCGCACAGTGTGTTTCTCAATCACCCTAAACACTAAATTTTCGACACTAAGCCCAAACAAAATCACGGTCAACAGGCCCGCGAACACTGCCGGGATTTCCAATTGGTTTTTACTCTGGTAGATGTACCAGCCCAACCCGCCACTGCCGGAACTCACACCAAACACCAACTCGGCCGCGATCAATGTGCGCCAGGCGAAGGCCCAGCCGATCTTAAGTCCAGTAAGGATGCTGGGGAACGCGCCGGGGATTAGAATGCGCAGCACGAAACCAGCGCGTGAAAGGCCATAGTTGCGTCCCACCATCTTGAGTGTTGGACTAACACTGCGAAAACCTGCGAAGGCATTGAGTGCCACGGCCCACACCACGGCGTGAATCAGCACGAAAATAATGCTGCCTTCGCCCAGTCCAAACCAGATGAGTGCGAGCGGCAGCAGTGCAATCGAAGGCAATGGATTGAACATAGCGGTGAGTGTTTCCAGAATATCCGCGCCGATGCGAGTCATGCTCGCAAATGCGGTCAATAACGCCGCCAGCAGCAGCCCAGCTAAATAACCTTTGAACAACAGAATAAGCGTGGCAGCTGCGGCACGCGGCAACTCGCCGGTAACCAGCGCGCTGAGCAGTGCGCCCACGGTGGCAGAAAATGTAGGGAACAGCAGCGGGTTGGCCAGTACGCGCGCGTAGACTTCCCAAATCACCATCAGCACGACGAGCACCAAAGTTTTGCGGAAGGCACCATTGTCGCAGAGGCGCCGCCAGCGGCTGTGTGGCGCTTGAATTACTGCGAACTCGTGGGTGTTGAGTGTGTTGACGATTTCCGGACGCTCATGTATTGGTTCAGACATTGTCATTGCCTCCATTGTCACCAGCTGCGGATTTGAGGGCGCGATCGAACAGCAACTCCTGAATGCGAGTGGACAACAGCTTGCCCTGCGCGTCGCGTACATCAGTGCCGGGGCTATTAAGTTCGGCGCGCACCTGACCGGGGTGTGCGCTAAGCAACAGGATGCGGTTGCCGATGCGAATTGCTTCGGGAATCGAATGAGTTACAAAAATTACAGTAAAACGTGTGTCTTGCCACAGTTGCAGCAATTCTTGTTGCATGTGTTCCCGGGTCAGGGCATCGAGCGCAGCGAAAGGTTCATCCATTAGCAGAATAGCCGGCTCCATAGCCATCGCACGCGCGATGGCAACACGCTGCTTCATACCACCGGACAGCGTGTGCGGGTAGTTATCGGCAAATGCGTGCAGGCCAACCTTGGCGATATAGTGCGCCGCACGATCGGCGGCCTCACCTCGCGCCAGATGCGCACCGGAGATAAGTGCGAACTCAATATTAGCGCGTACGGTTTTCCAGGGCAGCAGCTGATCGAATTCTTGAAATACGAAGGCACGCTCCGGCCCCGGAGCATGCACTGCGGTGCTATTGAGTAGGATGCGACCCTCGGTGGGTGCGTGAAAACCGCCAATGGCTTTGAGCAGTGTGGATTTGCCGCATCCCGATGGACCCAGCACCACGAAGCGATCCGAGCGTTGCACGTCTAGGCTGACGCGGTAGGTAGCCGTGAGCAGTTGATCAGTGGTGCGGTATTGCAGCGTAACACCCTGAACAGAAAGCAATGGTGAATGTTGCTTGAGCGTTTCCTGATTGGATTCTGCCATGAGCTCAACTGCCGCTGAGGTTGTGTATTTCGGGGAAGAACAGATCCTGCCAACGCTCCGGCAAGAGGTTCAGTGCACCGATCTCGTTCATGAAGGTGGCGTAGCGCATGACATTGGCTGGCACGGTGGTGAAATCAATGGCAGGATCACGTAGTACTTCGACTAGTTCGTCGCGTGTGAAGCCACCACTACCATCAGTATCGACCAGCACTTGGGCAGCAGCGAGCGGGTCCGCACGGATCATGGCATTCGCCTCTTCCAACGCGGCCAGTACGGCGCCATAGGCCAGAGGATTATCATCATGGAAGCGGCGCGTGGTCGACAGCATGGCGAAGGTAGTGTTGCCTGCCATCACATCTAGCGAAGTCATAATGGTACGCATCGCGGGATCCTTGAGCTCGCGTTGGTGAAACGGCGGCGAGGTGAAGTGCGCGGTGATGGCGCCGGAACCTGACAGCAGTGCCACGACGGCATCAGGGTGTGTCATGGTTACTGTGTACTGGTCGAAGCGTTCGGCCTGGTCAGCCCCGTAATGCTGCGCAGCATACATTTGCATGATGAGTGCCGGGATGGAAACCTTGATGGCTGTTACTGCCACTTTGTCGAGGTTGGTAAGATCGTCAATGGTGCGCAGATGAGATGCACTTGTATTCAGATACATCGGCAGTGATGTCAAGGCGGCCACTCCCAGCACATCAGCCGTGCCTCGACTCTTATCCCATAAAGTCAGAAAGGCCGGCGGCCCCGCTGCGATGTAATCGACTGAGCCGGATAACAGGGCATCGTTCATGACGGCCGGTCCGCCAAGTTCGATCCAGCGCACTGTCAGATCCTGCAAGCCAGCCCCACGTGCATGCTTTTCAATCAGTTTGTATTCCTGCGCCATCAGCAACGGCAAGAAGCCCACACCGCCGGCGCCCAGTGGAATGCGGATTTCCCTTAGCTCAGAATCATTTGCAATAGCATTAGTGTCTTGGCCACAACCAAGCAGCAGCAAAGCAACGCAACTTACCAACAGCAGCCATAGCCTTCTGGTTCGCGACTGGTACATTTTGATTCTCCTCGGCTCTAGTTTATTCCCGCTTCGTGGGGCGCCGTGACGCGGCACAGCGTACCGACATCAACCATCGTATCAATACTCCAACATATCTGAATGAGTTGTTCGACCACCGCCGGTGGCAGTGCCAGCACTGCTTGATCGCGGAACTTGTCTTCAATTTGTACATCGCTAAGCGGATTGAGCAGATTACCAAGCGACTGCTCGACAAACAGGGTCAAGGTCTTACCAGAAACAAGATCTACTTCGATGTGGACCTGATCAGCAGTGATTGAACTGTCAGGGATAGCAGTGGTCAGAGCACGAATGCGTGTCAGGGCAGGATCATCCACGGCAGCTTGGGTGAACTCTTGTAAACCGCCCTTGCCACGCACGAGGCCAATCGCTGCGGCATGATAAATCGAGTACTTGCTCTGCAACGCGCGCTTTAACTCACGCTGGTTACACAGATCCAGCACCAACGGTGTCACGCGTAAACGCACGGCAGTGATGGTGGCCGGATCCGGCTGATACTGTGTGTGCAAGCGGCTGCAGCCATCAATAGTGGGATGTACCACCAACCCGCATGCATAGGGTTTGTAGGCATTCACGCGCAGACTGAAATCTGTGCCAAGACCGCTGGTAATCTTGCTCGCATCGAAAACCCCGGTGGTGACTTCTGCAAAACCGCGCGGTCCTTCGAGTGCTTTTTCTCCAGCCGTGAAATCTGCCTGCGCAAGCAAGGCTGCTGTGTAACCGTTCTGCGCGGCTCGACCAGGCTGGAAAGATTTGGCCATGGAACCAAACATCTCTCGAATGCCCGCAGATTGTGTGGCGGCGAGACCGAAGGCCCACACCATCTGGCGTTTATCGAGCTTTAGCAATCTGCCAATGGCGGCCGCCGCACCGAACACGCCGGCGGTTGAGGTGATATGCCAGCCCGCTTCGTAATGTGCCGGATAGACCGAATCGGCAATACGCGACTCAACTTCAAAGCCAAGAATAAACGCGTGCACGAAATCTTTTCCGGACACCAAATTAGCACTGGCATACGCAAACAGTGCTGATGCCACGGGCACACTCGGATGCACATAGTTCTTAGGCGTGGTGTCGTCGTATTCATGCACATGCGAACCTATGCCGTTAAGCAATGCGGCATGTAGTGCATCAAAGCGTTCACTGCGACCGAGTACACAAGCAGTTGGCTTGCCGGAAAATGGCGCAAGGGTGGTGATTGCTATCGACAGCGCCGGCTCAATACTGCCACCTAATGCGCAGCCCAAGTAATTGAGCAAGGCGCGTTTAGCCTCAATGACAACATCAATAGGCAACGCATCAAAATCGCTATCGACGACATAGGTTGCAAGGACTTCGGTGGGGAACATCAGGGCTCCAAATTAACAATAGGTGTCAGGTATCAGAATCTAATTTCAAATGATAACTTGATATTGCTTCTCTTGAAGCAGATTTGGTTAAGTCTGCAAATAAAAATCTGGTGTGTCGAGTTTTTTGAAAATAGGTTCCATAAGACCAGGCGAGCTATCCTTGCTATTGGAAATATTGGTTTTAGGAACTTTTGTATTTCAACTTGGGCAGCCGGATAAGGACGCCTGACTAAACTCAGACCTAGTTTGACAGACTTTAGTCAGTGTTCTTTTCAAAGAACAGCCGCATAGCTTTACGCTGTTTCACCATCAATAACATGCCGCACAAACACAAAAGGGCGGCTACAACATTGGGCCACATCAGGCCGAAATGATTGGAAAACCAACCAATAACTAATACGCCTAGCGCGGGGGCACCCCGGGTAAACGCCACCCACAAGCTGAGCACCCTGCCACGCATGGCATCATCCACACAAGTTTGCACCAGAGTTTGGCTGGATACCGTGCATACCGTTAACGAATAACCAAAACCAAACAACAGCACAGCAGCGAGCCAGATATTGTCGATGCTGGCAAACGACATCATACAAATGACGGTGCTCAGGGTGTTAAGCATTATGTTACGGATCAATCCTTTAGTGTGCCCATGCATGGACAAGAGTAAGCCAGCCACTACGGCACCCACTCCGACAGCTGATGTAAATAACGCCAGAGTTTCTGGGCCAGCTTTATAAACCGCCCCGACAAAAGCCGTAAGCAAATAGGTGAGAGGCCGGGCAAACAAAGCCACGATCGTCATCATCAAAAACATAGAAAACAAAGCCGGGCGGGCCTGTATATAGGTCATTCCATCGCGCATGTCGCGCAACAAACTTTGTTTTGGTGCGGCAGTTTCTACCGTGGGTGGAAGTTTGATGAAGTACCACGCAAAAATAATTAACAAATAAGTAACGGCATTAAATAACACGGCCCAAGCAGGGCTATACAAACTGATCACAACACCGGCAATTGCTGGCCCAAGGAAACGCGCCACATTAAATGACACAGCCGTGAACGCCGCTGCTGCCACTAAATCGGTCTTGCGCACCAGATTGGGAATTAGCGCAAGTCGTACGGGCTGATAGGCGGCCTGAATAACACCTTCTACCAGCGTAAGAGTAAACAAAACTCCAATACTCAACATATCCAGCCAAATATAGGCAAACAAAATAAAGGCCTGCACTGTCATCAAGGTTTGAATGATGATCGCGAGAATTTTGCGGTCAAAACGGTCCGAATACACCCCGAAGAATGGACCCACAAAAATGAGTGGGCAGATCTCGGCAAAGGCCACTGCGCCTACCCAGAATTCGGAATGGGAAGTTTCCCAGGTCAACCAACCTACCGCCAGACGCTGCATCCAGTAGCCGATGAGAGAAATACAATTGCCGCCCATGTAAATTGCATAGTTGCGATTACTGAAGGCTGAACGCAGCGCGGAAAATTTACCAGCAGTCATGTTGGTAGTGAATTCACTTTTAATTGGCTATCTGAGAGAGAGATAAAAACCCTTACTGTTGTGACCCAAAAGTTGAGTTATTTTCGCAATATAGTTTTTAGGCGGGTCAAGGAACAACTTCGTCAATGAGCAACTCTAATGGCGCAGCAATGTCTGGCAACAGAAAAGGGGCAGAAACCGTTTGCATATCTCCGCTTTGGGCAAGGGCATTCCCGGATGCTGAAATTCTCGCGCCAGCGATTAGATTGACCGCAGGGTCCATCGTCATGCCGGTCATCGACATCGAATTATCAAGTGTGATTGAGAAGGGGAATTCAGGCAGTGGAATATTTTGCGCGAGAATCGGCATGGGCATAGCTGGATTTCGTACAAACACAAACAGACGCATGGTGGGGTCAACTTGTGCTGCAACTTCTGGCGCCACATTGATTACCAGCGTGATGGTCGGGCCCTTTGCCGCTGCCACTTGCTCGGCAGGTAAATAAGATTCCACCATGGTAATACGCTCACGGAGTGCATCTGCTTCCTGGGAACCAGGCGTGGCAGCAGATAATTGCCGGCGCCAATAGCCGAGCGCCCCCACTACATCCTCTTTCAGAAAAGCATCAATGGCCAAAATACTCATCACTGAGTATTCGTTGGTATCAAGACCCAATGCTTCGTCAATTGTTACCTGCACTTCTGCAGTTATTTTGGAGTCATGCAACAGATACTGCGCTTGGGCCAATTGCCCCAAAACAGTAGCACGGTCGGCATTGGGGTCCATTTGGGTAAGCATTTGCCTGAATGTGGCCTCGGCATCTGCAAAATTTTCCAGTTGGGTATACAGCGTTCCCAGCATATAACCGTTTTGGATATCGTCCGGGCGGCGGCTTAAACGTTGCTGCAAAAACGTGGCGAGATTTTCCAGTGCCTCTTTTTGAGTAGCTTCATCTTCGGCAGTTTTGACTTCTTGTAACAATTTGGGCAGAGCCAGATCAGCCCCAGAACCCCAGGTGCTGTATTGCCAAAAACTCATTAGTGGAATTAACAACACCAATACGGTCAGTATTACCCTGCTTCCTTTTAAACTGTTGCTGCCCTGCGTCTGACTGTCGAGCGCTTGTATGTCACGCAGGAAAGCACGCTGTAACTCTGCTAAAAGCTTGGCGTGTTCTTCTGCATTAATCAGCTCCTGTTGTAACTCAAGTTCCAACTCACCTATGCGCTGCTGGAATACCTCATGATTTTTTTGTTTGCGTAACGCCAGTGAAGAATAAACAGCCTCGCCGCGATAACGCCACAGCGGGACCATAACAAACAACATCGCTAGCGCAATCATCGCGGTAAACAGTATAAAAAGCGGCGACATAAATGGGTTTAATCCTTGGAGTCGTCAAGTATGGAGTTGAGCTGTTGCATTTCTTCTGTACTCAGTTTTTCAGTAGCCGGAGCAGCATGAGCAGCTGCCAGCATGCGCCGCAAGATGAAAAACCCAGCAAGCAGCAATGCCCCAGGGCCAAACCAAAGCAGTACCGTACCTCTATTTAAAGGCGGCCGGTACATGATGAAATCGCCATAGCGGGCACGCATGAATTCAATAATTTCGGGATTGGTGCGGCCTTCTTGTATCTGTTTGAAAATTTCGGCGCGTAAGTCAGCAGCAATTGGCGCGTCAGAACCGGACAGATTGGCGTTAAGACACATGGGGCAGCGCATCTCATCGATTAATTGATGATAACGGACTTCTGCTTCAGGCGAAGTAAAAGTCAGGTCGTCAATGGCAGCAAAAGTGCTGGTTGCCAACAGCGAAAAACACAGCAACATGAGCGCTATAAATTTATTCATTATTGAATTTTGGCAATCAAAGGAGCGAATATTGTGGCCCATACCTTGTTATCGATCATACCAACATGACGATAAACAATTGTGCCGGTACTATCTACGATAAAAGTTTCGGGAGCGCCGGCAACACCAAGATCAATTCCCAAACTGCCATCAAGATCAGTAAGACTAAATTTGAAAGGGTTACCGCGTTCCTGCAGAAAAGCCCGCGCTGCGTCCGCATCATCTTTGTAGTTGACGCCCACAAAAGTGATATCAGTTTCGCGCTCACTGATCTCCACCAGGTACGGATGTTCAGCGTGACAGGGAGGGCACCAAGTGGCCCATACATTTACCACGAATATACCACCGCGCAATTGGGTACTGCTGACCGTAGCGCTGGCATCAAATAAATCTGGTTTGGTAAATTCAGGGAGAGGTCGATTGACCAACGCTGAGGGCACTAAATTGGGATCGCGACCGAGCCCAAACAACAGCAGGGCAAGCATGGATAAAAAAATTAAGACAGGAACAAATAGTTTAGCGCGCCCACTGATTTGCATTGGCTTCAGTGCTCCAATACAGGTTGCATGACACCAGCTTCTAGGACTGGGCTGTTGACCAATTTTTTGCTGCGATAACGTTTATCCAAAATTGCCGTGATACCTCCTAGCGCCATGATGAAAGCGCCCATCCAAATCCAGATGACAAACGGCTTCACATGAATACGCACAACCCACGCATCGTCACCACGTGGATCACCGAGCGCAGTGAACAAATCACGAAACAGGCCAATCTGAATATCTGCTTCGGTTTGCACATCACCACGGGCATGATAAATGCGTTTTTCTGGGTGCATCGTCAAATATTCTTCGCCGTTTTGAAACACCTGAATGGTGGCAGAATTTGCGGTGTAATTCGGGCCTTCGCGCTCAACCACCCCATCAAAACGAAACTCATATTTACCAATGGTGATGCTTTCGCCAGTGGCCAAACGCACGTCTTCTTCCACGCTGTAATGACTGGTCAGGCAGATGCCCAGAACAACTATTGCAAAGCCAAAATGCGCCACCTGCATACCGCAGTAGCTCAAGCTCAAACTACGCAAGCCGGCCAGTAAATTTTGTTTATTGCGTGCTTTAGACACCACATCCTTGCCAATACTGCCAATTATCCACAGTGCCAGTATCACGGCGAACATCGCACCCATATTTACTTTGGCAGTAACCAAAAGTGGAATCACAATACCGAGAGACACAGCGGCCAGTAGCAACTTTCCGGTTTGTTGTTTGAAGTAATCCAGTGAGGTTTTTTTCCAGCGCGAAAAAGTAGCCAGACCAAGAAACATGGCCAGCAACGCCATCAGCGGCAGGAATAACGCATTGAAATACGGGGCGCCAATGGAAACACGATTGGCCTCTCCATAAATTGCTTCATGGATCAGGGGGAACAAAGTACCCAATAAAATCATCGCCGTGGCAACTACCAGAATAATATTGTTGATCAGCAAAAATACTTCTCGTGACCAGGAGCCGTAAGTTGCAGTACCCATTACCACCGGTGCACGAATGGCGTAAAGCACCAGTGACGACCCAATAATCAGGAGTAATAAGGTTAACAATACAATGCCCCGTGCAGGATCAACGGCAAACGCATGTACGGAAGTGATCAAGCCTGAACGTACGATAAAAGCACCCAGCAAGCTCAACGAAAAAGCAGCGATTGCCAGTAACACTGTCCAACTTTTGAATACCCCACGCTTTTCAGTGACGGCGAGAGAATGAATAAGTGCAGTGCCGACCAGCCAGGGCATAAAAGACACATTTTCTACCGGATCCCAAAACCACCAACCGCCCCAACCCAGTTCGTAATACGCCCACCAACTGCCCAGTGCTATACCACAGGTCAGAAAAGCCCATGCCGCATTGGTCCATGGACGGGTCCAGCGCGCCCAAGCCGCATCGAGACGACCTGTGAGTAACGCGGCAATGGCAAAGGAAAACGCAACCGAAAATCCGACATAACCCATATATAAAAAGGGCGGATGGATAATCAGGCCAAAATCCTGTAACAGTGGGTTAAGGTCGGTGCCTTCAGTGGGGGCATTTAGCAGCAGACGCTCAAACGGATTGGAAGTGAACAGCAAGAAAGCTAGAAAACCCGAAGTGATAATACCCATCACCGACAATACACGCGCCAAGATATCGAGCGGCAGATTGTTACTGAGCAGGCTTACCGCATAACCCCAGGTAGCAAGAATCAAGACCCATAGTAGCAACGAACCCTCATGCGCGCCCCAAACGGCAGCGAATTTATAATACACCGGCAGCAGGGTGTTGGAATTGCGAGCGATGTAGGCTACGGTAAAATCATCGTGCAAAAATGCATAGGCCAAGCAGCTAAAACTGAGCACCATAAAAACCCACAAACCGGAACTCAAAGGCCGCGCCAATGACATCCACAATTGGTTGTTGGTAAAACTTCCTGCCATCGGCACAACCGCCTGCAGCGAAGCCAGGCAGAGCGCTAGCATCAAAGCAAAATTACCTAATTCAGGAATCATAAATTTACCGCCGCTTTAGTTTGTTTTTTTGCGCCCGCTTCTAGGGCAGCTTTTACTTCCGATGACATGTAATTTTCATCATGTTTGGCAAGAATGGAAGTAGCTTGAAAGACACCATCAGCATCAATGTAGCCGTCAGCAACTACGCCCTGCCCTTCGCGAAACAGGTCCGGTAAAACGCCGGTGAATGCAACTGGAATTTCTTCATTAAAATCGGTAGTGACAAATTCTATATGAGCACCTTTCAGCCCATCTTTAACCAGAGAGCCCTGCTTGACCATGCCGCCAATTCGAATATTTTGACCCGTGCTGGCTTTGCCATCAACAATTTCAGTCGGTGTAAAAAACACATTCAAACCTTGATTAAACGCATACAAAACCAAGCCCACCGTTACCGCGGAACCAAACAAAATGAACAGCACTATCATCAATTTTTGTTTGCGGGAATTTTGCATCACACTTGCTCCGGCGCAGCAGCTTGATGTTGCGACTGCTGTTGCTGTTGAGTTTTGGACCACAGTCTCTCACGTTGCATGCTAGCTTTGTGTAATTGCAACACTTTACGGCGCTCAAGCTTAGGCTGTAATAAACACCAAACCACTACGACCGCAAAAAACAAATACGAGGTCCACACATAATAGGCATAACCGCCCATCGCCATAAAATCCTGTAGCCCTTCAAACTGGAATTCAGGCATGGTGTGACGGCTCTCTAGACTGCTCAATTTCATTTTGTAACAAATCTTGCACCCATAACGTACGTTTCTCGCGCACCAAAATTTCGTTGCGGGCACGCAGAATAATGGCAATTAAAAACAAACCCAGCAATGCAAAACCCATAAAAAAAGCCGGTATCCAGATTTCTGGGGGATTAGCACCGACCGCCCGCAGAGACAAATTACTAGCACTTTGATGCAGCGTATTCCACCAGTCCACCGAATACCTGATGATGGGCAAATTAACCACTCCCACCAGCGTCAGCACTGCCGCGGCCTTTGCGCCGGCACTGGTAGAATCATATGCATTACGCAGTGCTGCTACCCCCATATAGATAAACAACAAAATCAAAGTGGACGTTATTCGTGCGTCCCAGATCCAGTAAGTTCCCCAGGTAGGCTTGCCCCAAAACGAGCCAGTGAATAGCGCTACCGCGCAAAACATCCCACCGACGGGTGCAATCACTTTGGCCACAATGTCTGCCATTTTTATTTTCCAGATCAGGTGCATGGCTGCCATTGCTGCCATCATCGCGTATGCGCCAAGGGCCAAACTGGCGGCAGGAACATGGATATAAATAATGCGATAGTTATCACCCATTTGATAATCGGGTGGCGCAAACATCAGCCCCCACACTACCCCGACAATAAGCAGGAAAAATGTAATGGTGTACAACCAGGGCAGCAAACCGCTGGTCATGTCATAAAAATATTTGGGGGATCCCAATTTATAGAACCATTGCCACATAAATTTTGTTAATTCACACTGATTCGAAGCGCGGCACCAATAGCCAGCGGGGCGAGGCTCAAAGCCAGCGCCAACATAGCGCCTAGTACCGCGAGAAGTCCTGCCATTGGCAGTCCGTTTAGGGCTGCATTTACTACTCCAGCACCGAACACCAACACCGGAATTGAGAGCGGCAATACTAACACAGCGAGTAACAATCCACTGCGCGAAAGCCCCACAGTCAAAGCCATGCCGATGGCGCCAATCAGGTTCAAAGTGGGCGTGCCCAACAACAGCCCAAGCATGAGCGGAAGATAGGCCTGTGCAGGTAACGCCAGTAGCAATCCCAGCAATGGTGAAAGCAATACCAACGGCAATCCTGTTACTAGCCAATGGCCAAATACTTTGGCCAATATTTGAAAATACAAGGGCTGTGGGCTTAACAACAATTGTTCCAGCGAACCGTCTTCAAAATCACTGCGAAACAGACTTTCCATTGACAACATCACGGCAAGCAAGGCCGTTACCCAAATAACACCGGGGGCAATAGAACTTAGAAAAACGGTATCGGCACCACCGCCGAGCGGGAACAATGAAATGGCAATAACAAAAAACATCAACGGATTGATGGTATTACCAGGGCTGCGCACTGCCAGCAGCAATTCCCGCTGCAATCCTGCCAATAGGCAGGCCGTAACACCCAAGGAAAAACGCGACCTGCTCAAGCGCCTACTCCGTGTAACTCATCGAGATTGATCACTCGTACCGGGCATTGCAACTGCAGAGCATGATGGGTGGTTAGAATTACAGCTCCACCCTGCCGCACTTTAGTGTCAATACATTGCTCCAGATCAGCCACACCTTGTTTATCCAACGCAGTAAAAGGCTCATCCAAAATCCATAGAGGCGCAACAGAAAGTTGCAGACGCGCTAAGCTTACACGCCGCTGTTGCCCAGCCGACATTTGATGACACGGGATATGTTCGTAACCGGCTAGACCCAGATCTGCTAACGCCAGCACAATCGCAGTATCGTCACTGAAGCCATGACTCGCGCAGTACCAGCGTAAATTCTGCAAGGGAGTTAGTGTCTTGTTGATGGCGGGACTATGGCCAAGATAAAACAGACCGGCATTAAATGTTTCGCGGTGTCGATTTACGGCTTGCCCTTGCCAACTGATGTCACCCGTAAAATCAGCGTTAAGACCAGCAAGAATACGCAACAAGCTGGTTTTGCCGCTGCCGTTGGCTCCCTGCACCTGAATTACTTCACCCGCGCTGATAGTGAAATTGAGCTGCGTAAACAGCACTCTTTCATCTCGTTCGCAAAACAGGTTAGTCGCGGAGAACATAGGGGCTTCAGGCTTTGGGGGGAGTCACACCCAACTGCCCCATATATTTACCATTACGGTCTTTGTAGGTCACTTCACATTGCTCATCCGATTCGAAGAACAACATCTGGGCAACCCCTTCATAAGCATAAATTTTGGCAGGCAGAGGCGTAGTATTGGAGAACTCCAGCGTTACGTGACCCTCCCATTCAGGCTCCAGCGGCGTGACATTTACGATAATACCGCAGCGGGCATAAGTTGATTTGCCGAGACATACCGTCAAGACATTGCGTGGGATACGGAAATATTCAACAGTACGCGCTAAGGCAAATGAGTTGGGTGGAATTACACAATAATCTTCAGTCACACTGACAAAGCTGGAGGGATCAAAATTTTTCGGATCAACGACATTGCTGGTATGTACATTGGTAAAAATCTTGAACTCATTCGCGCAGCGTACGTCATAACCATAACTGGAAGTGCCATAGGAAATCACCTTACGGCCATCTACTTCACGCACCTGATTGGGCTCAAATGGCTCGAGCATGCCATGTTCGCGGGCCATACGCCTAATCCATTGATCTGATTTTATTGTCATGAGGTTCCTGTGTATTCCAGTTTGCTTTTACAGCAAGAAAAATACCGGGTAAAGCTAGGTGCTAAAGGCGAAAGTTGCATATAATTACGCCCGTTTTAGTGGTCGGCAAAGATAGCATAATTCTGCTGACTCACCAGTGCTGGATGTGGTCCGTAATTCAACTGATACACCGATCGGACCTACCAGACCTATTGAAACAGTACGATGCACTAACCCTGCTTTTAAATTAAGGACAGGTTCAGTTCCCATCCAGTTAAATGTGTTTAACCAAGCTCGTAAGCGTTAAATTGACCCTACCCTAGGAGAATAGAATGAAGTTAAGAACCACACTGGCAGTTGTTGCCCTCGTTACACTTTACTCCACTGGAGCACTTGCCGTAGGTGATGCAGTAAAAGGTAAAGCATATTTCGCAACCTGTGGCGCTTGCCACGGCGCGGCCGCTGAAGGTATGGAAGCGTTAAACGCCCCCAAACTAGCGGGTCAGGAATCCTGGTACATTGTGCGTCAGTTGCAAAATTTCAAAAAAGGAATCCGAGGCGCCAACCCGCTTGACACCTACGGCCTGCAAATGGCCCCTATGTCACAGTTACTCGCCGATGATCAGGCGATGGAAGACGTAGCTGCTTTTATCAAAACTTTGGCCAAGTAATACGGCTTGCGAACTCTGCCTCGCTGGGTTAGTACGAAATAAGAAACAAGCCCTGCTGGCAACAGCAGGGCTTTTTTATTGGCTGTAACATCGATGAAAACATCTGCCGGGATCAGAGAATCTGACTTTTTGACCTATCTAAAGTAAGTTACACTTCCAGATACTCCCCACAAATAAATCAGCACAACAGGCAATAAATCTGCCTCCAGGAGACCCTCATGAACCGACTCTGCATTCCAGCTATGATCCTGCTGCTATGTGTCAGTAGCGGCGCTATTGCACAACGCAAAGAGCTCATCGGTGTGCGGAATGTGAGTAGTGGTGCTGCCGACAGTAATGCCACATATGCGATTGGCCTTAGCCTTGATAATGGTGCGACTTTTGTAGAAACTGCTCGGGCTACTGATGCCGTCAGTATTTCGGGGATCATCCGAGCAGAACCGGGCAATGTGGGTCAGAAAGCGAACATTTATATCGTAGCTCTTGCTAACGGGACTTCTTGGGTCATGCGTAACAGTGCCGGTGTTTATGTGCCGTGGGATGGTAGTGTGCCTGCACTCACCCCTTTTCTGCGCGACCAGACATTAACAGCTAGTTTTAATGTAGAAATTTTTGTTGGCACACTTGGCGTTCTTGGCACTCACAGTTTGTTCCTCGGCTATTTGCCAGCCGACGGTATTTTACGTTACACACCTACTGCACATCGAATCACCATAACTAACCAAACCATACGCGACCAAGCTGTTGCCAAGTTTGCAGCGTCGATCTCCAACAACATTGTGCAGACCAGTTGCATAGCGTGCCATGTTAATGGGGGTAGTGCGGATGGTGTGGCTTTAAACAAATTTGTAACGACTGCTAACCCAAGCCATCTCACCACCAACTTTTCCCAGTTCGAGAACCTCGTAAAAGCGCGGGGCCGCAGTCTCATTTTAAGTAAAGTCCGAGGCGGTAATCTTCATGGGGGCGGAGCCATTTTGTTGCAGGGTTCTACCGACTACACCAATCTCGATCAATTTCTGCTTTTGTTGGAAAAACTTTAATGCAGGGGAACCTCATTCAAAACGCGGAGAGCAGTTATGGTTAAAAAGCGTTGTATTTTTTCCTTGTATTGTTTCGCTTTCTTCAACCTAAGCCTGCTAAGCCCAATAAGAGCCGCCACGGTCGGCGACATTGCACCAGACATTTCGTTACCAGGTCTGCGTGCCGAAGATGGTACCGGCACCATTAATCTTGCAGACTTCCGAGGCAAGGTTGTTTATCTAGATTTCTGGGCATCCTGGTGCGCTCCTTGTGTGGTGTCGATTCCGTTGTTAAACGAGTTGCAAAACAAACATACCGCACTAGGTAGTGCCTTTGCAGTTGTCGCTATTAATGTGGACAGCGACCCCGCCGACGGTAAAGATTTTCTGTTGGACGAGCCAGTGCAATATAAAGTTTTGAGCGATCCAACGGGTATAACCCCCAAGCTGTTTGGCGTCAAAGGAATGCCCACTTCCTATTTGTTGGACAAGGAAGGTAAGGTGCACTTGGTGCACGAAGGATTTAAACGCAGTGATATCGCCATGATTGAAGCGGAAATACAAAAACTACTGGCCACAATTCCATGAACATATTTTGGCAAATTTTATTTTTGACATTGGCTGCACCTTTGCTGGCATCTTGCACCCCAGTGGCCGCATGGGAACGTGGCACATTAGCCAGTCCCGAAATGGCGCTGGATCCATCACCTCTGGATACCGCGCTCGGTAATCATATTTATTTTAGCAAGGAAGCCGCCAGCGGCGGGAACAGCGCCAGTGGTGGTGGCTGCGGATGCAATTAGAGAGCGGTTCATGCAGCGCATTAAAAATTACACTGTGAAACAAGAGCACCACTAATGAAATCCCGAGCTCTTTTAGCCTTCACCGCCTCAGCCCTCGCCCTGCCCGGTCTTACTGCGCAAGTTCGCGCCGATGCAGCGCCCACTCAGAGTGTTGTCAGCTATCAACTTTCTGCTTATCAAGAAGACGATCTGGCTGGGCAATATAGAGTGGCTGGCAGTAGCAAGCGTTATGACATAAACATCCAACAATTACGCTTGTTGATGCCAGTGGGTGAAACTTATAGTCTTACCCTTAATTCCAGTCTAGAAAGTATGAGTGGTGCGTCGCCCTGGTATGCAATACGCAGGGCCAATGGCAGCACCGGTATCGTGATGAGTGGCGCCACCATCAGCGAAGAGCGCCGAGATTTTATTGCGGCTGGTCGTAAATACCTGCCCAACGGCACCCTAGGCCTAAACCTGGCGGTTTCTGAGGAAAACGATTACTCCTCACTCAGCGGCGGCTTTGATGCCGAGCGTCACTTCAATGACAACCTGACAACACTCACTGGTGGGCTGGGTTATGCGTCCGATGAACTCCAACCCAGCGATGCGAAACTTTTTGGTCGAGTCGCGCAGGCAAACAAACACAGCACTTCCGTGTTTTTATCGGTCAGCCAGATACTCAATCGCAGCAGCGTAATTCAAACTGGCTTAAGCATCACCCATCTGTCTGGCTATTTGAATGACCCCTACAAACTGGGCGATATCCGGCCTGAAGTCCGCACTCAAACAGCCTGGACTACTGCTTGGCGCAAATATATTGACGGTATGGATGCTGCATTACATGTGGACTATCGTTTCTTTCACGACACCTTTGGCATTGATTCAAACACGCTAGATTTAAATTGGTATCAGAATGTAGGAGAGAATTTGCAGCTTATTCCAGGCCTGCGTTATTACAGCCAAAGTGCGGCAGATTTTTTTTCGCCAACGATTAATTTCGCAGGTGGGCAAGCATTGCAATCGACAGATTATCGACTCTCAGCTTATGGTGCCGTAAGTGGTAGCCTAAAAGTACAATGGGAGGTGGAGGATTTCACGCTGTCATTGGCAGCAGAACGTTACCGCGCCAATGCTGATTATGCTGTTAACGATGGCCCAGTGAGCCCGGCTTTGGTTACTTTCAACCGGTACTCATTGGGCCTTGATTATAAATTTTAGGGGGCTTCTGGTATCGTTCCTGGTCTTGTTCCCACCCACACGCCCCAAGGTGTACTGCCAACCGGAATCGTGGCAACTATGCTAAAACTAGCAACATCAATAACCGATACATCATTGGAAGAACCATTGGCAGTGAATAATTTGCTGCCGTCAGGACTGATGCTCAGCCCCCAGGGCCGCTGACCAGCCTCTACAGTTGCAATAATTTCTGCAGTATCCAAACTAATAGCCATTACCGTGCGGGCACGCCCATTAGCGACATACAGAGTCTTATTGTCTGGCGCTAACACCAAGCCCATGGGTAATGAGCCCTCCGGCAGACTTATGGTTTGCGCTACAGTAGAGCTTGCCACATCAATCACAGAGATGCTGGCGCCAATTTCATTGGAAATATAAGCACGGGTGCTGTCGGCGCTGAACACAATGTCCCTTGGCCGTAAACCGACAGAGATTTTGCCAACAACAGTGTCAGTTGCAGTAGCAATAACCGTTATGTCGCTGTCTACTTCACCGGTAACGTAGACAAGGCTGCCATCCGGTACAATCCTTACCCCTTCCGGTTCACGTCCAGTAGCCAGTGCTTGCCTGATTGTGCCCTGAGTCAAATCCAGAACGCTGGCAGTATTAGCATTTTCGTTGGCGACATACACAAAACCGCTTTTCCAATTCACATCAAACTGTTCGGGATCAAGCCCACTCGGCAAGACTCTTATTACTTGCTGCGTGGCAGTATCCACTTCCGCAATGCCATCGGCAGTCAGATCTGTGACTAGTTTTTCACATTCGTCATCCTCCATGGTGGGAGGACATTTTGGCGCACCACTTACAGCCACATACAGTTTGCTGCCATCCGGACTGACTTTCAGGCCGCGTGGACGCTTACCGATAGGAATGGTTGCAAGCACCGCATTAGTATCGCCGTTGATTACGGTAACATTGTTGGAATCTTCATTAGTAACATAGAGGTAGAAACTTGGTGCAACTGATTGTTCAGCAATTGAATTGATGACTTGAGTCACATCTTGCACAGGGGCGACCACAGCAAGTTCTTGCTCTGTCGCTTGTTCCGACACCGGCCCACAGCCCGACAACATAAAAAGAATGACTGGGATACTGCTTAAAAGTTGATAACAATTTTTCACGGTACACTCCCTCAGATCGATTTATATGGATGCCATTATGCCTGTGTTATTCCTGTTTGTTGAGATACCGCACATCCCTTAACTGTGGGAATATCACAATCCAGGCTGCTGCCACTACCACTGCACCTACCCCACCGAACACCACAGCGGGCACTACGCCTATCCATGCCGCCATAAACCCGGCGCGAAACTCACCTAGTTCATTAGAGGCTCCCAGAAACACCATGTTGACGGCATTTACGCGGCCGCGCACAGGGTCAGGTGTCCACAACTGCAGCAAAGTTTCACGAATCACCACACTCACCATGTCGGCTGCGCCAATCAAAGCCAGAGCAATAATGGATAACCAGGCCCAAGTAGAAACTCCAAACATAATGGTGAACACACCAAACAGAGCAACAAACATCAGCAATATACGTCCTGCGTGATCTCGAATTGGGGAGGTGGCTAAAAACGCAGCTGTTAACACTGCTCCAATGCCAGGTGCAGCACGCAAAAATCCCAACCCTAAGGGGCCTAGTTGCAGGATATCTCGAGCATAAACCGGCATCAGTGCAACCGCACCACCCAACAGCACCGCAAATAAATCCAGGGAGATTGCGCCTAACACCACTTTTTCCTTACGAATAAAATGCAGGCCTTCGAATACCGAATTAAAAGTGATACGCCGTATTTCCTTCGGTGGTGGCGGTTCCGGCACACGCAATAACAACAGCAGTGCGAGCACTAGCAAAATTACCGCAACACCATAGGCCACATTGGCACTTGCACCGTACAAAAATCCGCCCGCAACCGGACCTACCAAGCTTGCTACCTGCCAGGCCGAAGAATTCCACGACACGGCATTGGCAAAATCTTGCACCGGCACCAGACCTCCTAATAAAGCTTGCGAGGCAGGACCAAAAAAAGCCCGACCTATGGCCAAAATAGCCAACGCAATAAAGATAGGCATAGGCGTAATCAAACCACGCCACGAGAAATACAAAATTGTAGCTGCACACACAATTTCGAGCACGAGTGCCACACTCATGACAAGACGACGACCAAAACGATCAGCAACTGTGCCTGTTACTAGTACTAATAACAGCATAGGTAAAAATTGCACGATACCTAGAATACCCAGATCTTTCGGATCGCGGGTAAGGTCATATACTTGCCAGGCAACGGCAACTGCTACGATCTGAACTGAGAAAGTTGCAAAAAATCTTGCCCACCAATAAAAAACAAATGCTTTACTGGAAAATGCTGCAAACCGTGCTGTTTTTGAGGGATTGTTCATAGTCTAAGTATTCATATTTTTTTGATTGATTTGTTTACGGTAGTACAGCACAAATTTCTGGCTGGCAAAATTCTATTTTTTCAACTAACAATTGCACACTACTGTTACCTCGGTACTCGTTAATATCTAGCTTATACAACAACTGCACATATTCTCCATCATCTTGGAGAATTGCAGGTTCCTGATTAAATGCAATGGCATCAACAATTGTGTCGCCAGCAGGTGTTTGCAAAACCAACTTAAGATGTTTGTCCGCCAAGATACGTTTTTTGACAACTTTAAACACACCATCGAAAAGCGGCTCAGGAAAGTGTTGCCCCCAAGGTCCAGCAGCACCTATTATTTGGACAAATTCCACCGAAAAACAAGTAGGAGGTAAATTTCCATCAGTGAAATTATGCCGCTTAAAAACTTCCGGATTGACATAAATTTGCAAAGTTTGTTCGAGGGCAATACTGAACTCTACAAATGCCGCTTTATAAATGGACAACCCTGCTGCCATTGCATGCCCACCAAATTTATTTAGCAGGTGCGGATTATGTGTTGCTACTGCATCCAATACATCTCGAATATTGATGCCAGCTATAGAACGGGCAGAACCTTTAATTAGGGCAAAGCCTTCAGCATCATTTCCTGCGTCGGCGAAAATAATTACAGGCCGGTGCAAACGTTCCTTGATACGGGCAGCCAGAATTCCAATAACACCCTGATGCCAGTTTGGATCGTACAAACACGTACTGTGACGTTTATCGACAACTTGCGGCAATTGCTCAAGATATAACAGTGCTGCAGCGAGCATGCCCTGCTCGATCAAGCGCCTATCTTTATTCAGCGCATCCAGTTGTAAGGCTAATTGATGTGCCATATATGCCGAATCTGCCAACAAACATTCAATGCCAAGCGACATGTCGTCGAGTCGTCCTGCTGCATTTAGTCGTGGCCCTACGCTGAAACCTAAATCACTAGCGGCAATTTTTTGTGGATTACGACCAGCTACTTCCAGCAAGGCTGTAATACCAGGACGACAACGTCCACTCTTAATTATTTGCAAACCATGTTTTACCAATATGCGATTATTCTGATCGAGCGGAACAACATCCGCTACTGTGCCCAGTGCAACGAGATCCAAAAATGAACCCAAGTTAGGCTCGGCGATACTCTGCTTGCCAAACCAATTTTCGTTACGCAGTTGAGCACGCAACGCAGTCATCAAATAAAATACCACGCCAACACCAGCCAAGGCCTTACTAGGAAATTTGCAGTCTTTTTGGTTGGGATTGAGAATGCAGCAAGCATCTGGCAGTGTATTTGCCGGCAGATGGTGGTCAGTGACCAACACCTTGATACCACACGAGCGTGCCAATTTTATGCCTGCATGACTCGCGATACCGTTGTCAACAGTGATGATGAGATCGGGTTGTAGAGCGCGTGCCACCTCCACAATTTCAGGAGTTAACCCGTAGCCAAACTCAAAGCGGTTTGGAACCAGATAATCAACATTTTTGAAGCCCATGGCGCGTAAACACAAAATAGCCAAGACACAACTGGTGGCGCCATCAGCGTCAAAGTCGGCCACGATCAATATGCGTTGTTGTTGCAGCAACATCTGCACTAACAACTCGACGGCTTGCTGCATATTTAACAAGAACCCTGGAGGGATTAATTGTGCAAGTGCCAGCTCAAGTTCCGCATCATGATGCAAACCCCGAGCCAACAACACTTTCTGCAGAACAGGATGAATCTGTGGACTAAATTGCGGGGTGCCTTGGGTTGGTCTAGCTAGGATCTGCATTTTTTAGTTCAAGAAAAAGTTGGCGATCTATAAGGATATTGCTACAACATCCTTGAATCTTTTAATACACACCCTTATCTGTTTGGTGTTTGCGACAATAAAATACGACAAAGGATTCTAACACTCATCGTGAAACCAACTGGCTATTGTGTGAGAAGAATAAAAACAATTGAACTTCAACACGATTAATCTGACTAAGAGCTTAGAAAGAATCCTGTTATTTTTTTATTATTACAGACTTATTACGGTAAGTTTAAAAGTTAAATAAATTTGGAGTAATTATTTTGAAATCACCTATTTTATTTTCCGGCCTTTTGAGTTTTATGTTTGTATTTGTACCCATTGCTACATTAGCGGCACCAGACTATCTGAGTTTTAAGACTGAAGATGAAGCCAACAATATAGAAATCTTCCGAGCTGCCAGCCCCTCGGTGGTTTTTGTGACAAATTCGGCTCTGTATCGCACCAATCCATTCAACATGAATGTGCAAGAAAGCCCACAAGGTAGCGGCACAGGTTTTGTGTGGGACAAATCCGGCCTGATTGTGACCAATGTACATGTGATAGCTGATGCAACCCGTGTAACCATCACCCTGCAGGATCAATCGACCTGGGATGCCGAATTGGTTGGAGTAGCACCCAGCAAAGATCTGGCGCTGCTTCGAATTACTGCGCCGGCAGATAAGCTAACGCCACTGCCGTTGGGCGATTCTAAAATTCTCGAAGTAGGTCGTAAGGTGATCGCAATTGGCAATCCGTTCGGACTGGACACCACTATGACAGTCGGCGTTGTAAGTGCTTTAGGTCGTGAAATTTCTTCTCTGACAAACCGCAAAATTCGTGATGTGATTCAGACCGATGCGTCCATTAATCCTGGCAATTCCGGCGGCCCTTTGCTCAACTCCATGGGGCAACTTATTGGAGTAAACACTCAGATCATCAGTCCTAGCGGAGCCAGTGCTGGTATCGGTTTCGCCATTCCGGTGGATACTGTTAAAAAAGTAATCCCGCAGTTACTGGAATATGGCAAAGAAGTGCGCCCTATCTTGGGCGTTCAAAATCCGCCCGATTCTTGGAGTCAGCAACGTGGGATTACCGGTGTGCCTGTATTGTCAGTAAATGCAAATTTACCGGCAGCTAAAGCCGGTCTTATTGGCATTTCACAAAACCAGCGTGGCGACTATTTATTGGGTGATGTGATTACAGAAATCAATGGCACCACTGTGACCAACAGCGATGACTTACTGAACGCTCTGGAACAACACCTGCCAGGAGAAACTGTCAAAGTAGTAACCCTGCGGAATGAACAGCGTATGGAGTTTGCTGTGGTACTGGCAGCACCCGATGAAATTTGAAGAAGCTCTTGAGTTGATATCTGCTGAGCTGATTTGATGATTAGTCTGCGGGCTGCAGAAATCGCACTACCAATTATTTTGTAAAATTCGGATTGTGTGCAGCAATGCGGGCCTATTTTTTTAAGTTAGCAAGTATGTGTTTTTGTACTGCTTGAAGGCTATTGCCCAATACAGTGTAAAGTTCCTTTTTGGTTAACAAATCAGCCATGTGAGGGGGTAACGCAGGCACCGTCAGACCAGCCTGCTCTATTGCTGCTGCAAATTTAACTGGATGAGCAGTACCTAATATAATCATCACAACAGCAGGATCAGTATTGCAAACCTGTGCGGCTTTTACACCAGTAGCAGTGTGGGGGTCCAACAGAAACTCGGAGTTTTCAAATACACTTTTTATTGTCGCAACAGTGCTGGCATCATCGACGCCATAACTGGAAAATTGCGCACGCGCTTGCTCCCACTCCTGCGGTGTGACTTGCTGGACCTCACTGCTTAAACCAGTAACAAAACTGGTGACACGCTGGGTATCGCCTTGAAACAGATCATAGAGAAAACGTTCAAAGTTACTACTAACCATTATGTCCATACTTGGCGACAAACTGGCTTGCAATGTATTTTTAAAATAACGATTACTGCTTATGAATCGATGCAGGATGTCATTGCTATTTGTGGCGATAACTAACTGCCTGATTGGCAGGCCCATTTTTTTTGCCAGATAGCCAGCATAAATATCACCAAAATTTCCTGTTGGCACCGAAAAGGATATTGGAGTTGGAATCGGAAATTTGTTCTGAAATTTTAGCGCCGCATAAAAATAATACACAATCTGCGCCATGATTCTGGCCCAGTTGATGGAGTTGACGGCAACAAGTTGGTATCCCGCAGGTAGAAAACTCTGATCAGAAAATGCCTGTTTGACGATTTGCTGACAGTCATCAAAGTTGCCTTCGATGGCAAGGTTATTGATGTTGTCACCACTGACTGTGGTCATCTGCCGTCGCTGTACTTCAGAGACCCGATTATGGGGGTGCAAAATAAATAACTCGACATACTTGCAATGTTTGCACCCTTCGATTGCTGCCGAACCAGTATCGCCGGAAGTTGCACCAAGAATTGCGACATACTGCTGACGTTTTTCGAGAAAAAAATCCAGCAAACGTCCCAACAATTGCAGGGCAAAATCCTTAAAAGCCAAAGTTGGACCACAATACAACTCCAGCACCCAGTTGTTGTTGTCCAGATGATGCAGTGGCGCTACGTCAGAATTAGAAAAACCCGCATAACTTTCATTAATCATAACTCGAAGTTTGTCATCGGGAATGGCGCCATCAACAAACAAACGGATGATTTCGAAGGCCAGCTCAGCATACGAAAGTTGTCGCCAGGCCTGTAATTGCTGCACAGTAATAGCAGGCAAACTAGCAGGAATATACAACCCACCATCGGGGGCTAACCCGGTCAGGACAACTTCTTCAAAAGAAACTGCTGGAGCTTGGCCGCGTGTACTGATGTATTTCACTGAGTCTACCTTGCTGATCTATTTGTGACTTTATTTGCTACTTATCGCCTATCTGGCATGGCGAGTTGCCAACTAAAAACTTACTCAACCAATTTATAGACGCGAATACGCATCACTTGATCTACCACACCATCTAATTTTTCGATGCGTGTTATTGCTATATTAAGTGTGGCTTCCAGAATTTCATGCGTGAGAATAATCACTGGAACACGCTGATTGGAAATATCTGCTCCACGTGGCTCCTTCTGAATAATGGCCTCTATATTGATGGCACATTCGCCGAGTATCTGCGTGATGTGAGCCAACACCCCAACTCTGTCCATAGCCGTGATACGCAAATAATACGCGCTGTTTATTTCATCTATGGCAAGAATTGGGAGATCTAACAAGTTGTCGTCCTGAAATGCTAAAGCAGGTACTCTACTTTCAGGATTCGAAATCATGCGTGCTACATCAATGATGTCAGCCACTACTGCTGAAGCGGTTGGTGCAGCACCTGCGCCAGCACCATAATACAAAGTGGATCCCACTGCGTCGCCGTTTACCATCACTGCATTCATCACACCGTGTACATTAGCAATCATGCTGCCTGCATCAATAAGAGTGGGATGTACACGCAGCTCAATTCCCTTGATAGTTCTGCGACTGATACCGAGGTGTTTAATGCGGTAACCCAACTCATCGGCATAATGAATATCTTCTTGCGTAAGAGCGGATATACCTTCTGTATAAGTCTTGGCAAATTGCAGGGGAATGCCAAAAGCAATAGCCGCCAGGATAGTAAGTTTGTGGGCGGCATCAATACCCTCCACATCAAAAGCAGGATCAGCTTCGGCATAACCTAGAGCTTGAGCTTCTTTTAAAACTTCAGCAAAACCGCGGCCCTTTTCACGCATTTCAGTAAGAATAAAATTGCTTGTGCCGTTGATGATGCCTACCAGCCATTGGATACTATTGCCCGCCAGTCCTTCGCGAATGGCCTTGATAATGGGAATACCTCCAGCGACAGAAGCTTCATAAGCCACCATCACATTTTTTGCCGCAGCCGCCGCGAATATTTCATTGCCATGCACTGCAATCAAGGCCTTATTGGCAGTGACTACATGTTTACCATTTGCTATGGCATGTAAAATCAGCTGTTTTGCAACATCAATACCGCCCATCAATTCCAGCACAATATCCACAGCAGGATCATTAACAACAGCGAATACGTCCTTACTGATTTTTACCGCACCTATATCTTGCCCAGGCCGCAAACCACGGGTACCAATATGCGAAACGAGTACGTCAGTGCCGACTCTGCGGGAAATTTCCAGACAATTATTTTTAAGCACGGAAAAACTACCGTAGCCAACTGTTCCCAGACCACAGATACCGATATTGATTGATTTCAAAACTTACTCCGGACCGCAGGATAAACAACCTGGGCATTGCGTTCGTGTAATGTAGGAGATGTATTATAGCGATGGGTACATGTGTTAAAGCAATCACAGATGCTTGGAGCACTTCTCACTTGATCGGCCAAGAACCCTTAGGGTTGTGCCTTGTCAACGAGCAGATAAGCGCCAAGAGTTGCTGCTGGAATATAGCCTGGCAATATAGTGCCATCTTCCAAAACCAAAGCAGGTGTGCCTGTAACACCAACTTCGCGCCCTAGTTGATATTGACTAGCTACTGGATTTTCACAATCTGCCAGTGGCACATCACCACCACGTTTGGCGCTCGTCAACATGGCTTTACGATCAGCCGCACACCAAGTGGATATCATTTTGATGCTGGTTTCAGTATTTAGTCCAGTTCGTGGGTAAGCAAGATATCGAATTGCGATTCCCATTGCATTGAGCGCTTCAACTTCGCCATGCAATTTACGACAGTACGGACAATCAACATCGGTGAACACTGTGACGGTTGCTTTACGCCCATTAGTGGGCTCATAAACGATCATGTCGGATTCACTAAGCGCTGCAATTTTATCCCGACGGATGACATTTCGTTTGGTTTCACCCAGATTAATAAGACCATCTGTTTTGGCTTCATACAGATCGCCAGGTATGAAAAAACGGGCATCGCTGGAAACGTAGATTGATTGTCCGTTCTGGATGGAAACTTCAAACAATCCGGCCACTGGACTTTTGCTGATGTCGGCAATGATCATGTCTGGTTGAGTAGTCTTGAGCAAACTCTCAATTGCCGCTATGGCACTGGCATCATCACTACTCTGGGCTGATGCAGGTGAAGTACTGGAAATAACCAGCATTGAAAACAACAATGAAAACCACCGTTGGAGCGGTGTGGGCGAAATGAATGTAGAAAACAGACTCATGCAGGAATCCTCGTCACTTTGGTCGTCATCATGCAGACCACTACAAGCTGTACTGTATTGCAGTAATACAGCTTGGGCAAGTGATTCACCTTTGAATTTAGTCTGCTCTTTTTTCCAGCTTTTCAGTAATACGTGCAGCACGGCCAGTAAGTTCACGCAAGTAATACAATTTGGCCTGACGCACATCTCCACGACGTTTCACGTTAATACTTTCTACCTGATGGCTGTGAGTCTGGAAAGTACGCTCCACACCTACACCGTGAGAGATTTTACGCACAGTAAAAGAAGAGCCCAGGCCACGACTTTTGATTGCTATCACAATACCTTCGTAGGCCTGCAACCGCTCACGATCACCTTCCTGAATGCGCACTTGCACCACAACGGTATCGCCTGGATTGAAGACGGGTATGTTGGTCTTCATCTGCGATTGTTCTACTAACTGGATTATTTTGTTGTTGCCGCTCATTTTGTTACTCCACCGATCATCGATTCTTGTAGTAAATATTGCTAGATACTGCCTTTTATTGCGTATGCGATCTTACTCGTGTTGGGTTAAACCCGAATGCCAATCCGTTTACTCTTTATCTATTTTCCCAGTTTGCGTATTTACTCGTTTAAATGCGTCCAGCAATTGTTGTTGCTGGGCAGTTAATTGCATCTTGTCAAACAAATCCGGGCGTTTTTGCCAGGTAATTCCCAATCTTTGCTGCAATCGCCAGAGTTCAATCTGGGCGTGATCACCACTGAGTAACACCGGCGGCACGTTCATGCCGGCAAAACTCTCCGGTCTTGTGTAATGCGGATGATCCAGCAAGTTAGTATTCTTTAAATCATCTTCTCCATAGTTTGAGAAGGAATCCTGCAGCGCTGAATCAGCATCACCAAGTGCGCCTGGCAGCAGTCTTATCATGGCATCTAGCAAAGCCATCGCCGCCAGTTCACCACCACTTAAAACAAAATCACCCAACGAACATTCTTCATCAATCTGGCTAGAAAGCACTCGCTCATCCACGCCCTCATAGCGACCGCACATCAACACCAGATTTTGCCGTTGTACCAACTTGGCTACATGCTGCTGATCCAGCGGCTTTCCCTGCGGACTGAGATAAACAACCCAAGCCGCATGGTTTTCATTAGCGCTAATTGCAGATTTTGCTGCCGTTATCGCCAGACTTACCGGCTCAGCCCGCATAACCATGCCGGGTCCACCGCCGTAAGGTCTGTCATCCACGGATCGGTGCCGGTCACTGGCATAATCGCGTGGATTCCAATAATTCAGTTGTAACAGTTTGTTTCTTACCGCCCGACCAGTTATGCCATATTCACTTAATGCAGTGAACATACCCGGAAACAATGTGACTATACCTATCTTCATAACTTGAATCTGACAGCCATTTTTCACCCAACTGTCCGGTCGCGTCCTTAATAATCTTTTTCCCAAGCTACTTGCAGCAAACCAGCTGCTATATCCACCTTTACCACAACCTGCCCCGTGATGTAGGGAATCAATCTTGTTTCTTTGTCTATGCTGGTGGCAGACGCCTGCACTACCAGCACATCATTGGCACCCGTTGCCAGCATATGATGCACAGATCCAAGTTCATCGCCACTTTGGTTAAATACCTTCAACCCTTCAAGTTGATGCCAGTAATAACCTTCCTGCAAAAGCGGCAGTGCCGTTTTGGGCTGCAACAATTCTTTACCTGTGTAGTTGCGCGTGTCTTCGCGTATATCGCACCCTACTATATGGCCTACAAACCCTTTTCCCTGGGCTCTGATTTCATCTATTTCGATAACCTGCAAACCTTGTTCAGGATTGCTTCCAGCCGTGAAAAAACTTTTATATTCAAGCAAATTATCGATTGGATCAGTAAACGAAAATAACTTAACCCAACCCTTGATGCCATAAGAAGCACCAATTCGACCCATCACCACATGGGTAGCGGACAGAACATCAAGTTTGTCCACCATACTAACCAGCCAAAGTTATCAGGCTGCTACAGGAAGAGTAGCTGCATCTTTCAACAAGCTGGCAACACGCTCGCTGGGTTGCGCGCCCTTGCTTCGCCAATAGTTAACTCGATCCATGTCAATTCGCAGTTTTTCTTCCTGACCGCGGGCTGTAGGATTGAAAAAACCAAGACGCTCAATAAAACGACCATTGCGCGCACTACGGCTGTCAGCCACTGTTAAATAATAATAGGGGTTTTTTTTACTGCCACCACGTGCGAGCCTGATAGTTACCATAAGTACCTGTATCCGTTACATAAAAGTGAATAAATTATTGCTGGTAAAACCCGAACATTAAGGCCAAGAAATGATCCTTAAGCCCTGACAACTTACAACTGTCAGCCCGGAAAAAAGTGGGGCATTCTAATGGAAAAGCCAAAATATGGGAACTAGTAAATTGCTGTAGTCTTGATCGAATTAATCGCACGATGGGCTGGGCAGATCTGTAGAAGCCATGTTTAAACTTGGAATATGTGAATTTCAAACTGAACCCCCGCCAAGCTTTGCCTGGCTTGATTCAAAATGGACGAAGCACATGCCCTAGTCCTGGCTCCGCCACTGCAACAACAATCACATTCCCGGGAAGCGACCACCCGGAGGCATACCACCGCCTGGAGTGAGTTTATTACCCAATCCACGCATCAGATTAGTGAGACCTCCCCCTTTCATTTTCTTCATCACTTTTTGCATTTGTTTGTGCTGCTTGATTAGTCGATTCAAGTCTTGAATAGAAGTGCCTGAACCTTCGGTTACACGTCGTTTGCGCGAGCCATTTAACAAGTCGGGATTGCGGCGTTCTTTCTTGGTCATGGAATTGATAATCGCCTCCATCCGTACAAAATTTTTGTCCCCCACCATACCTGCAGCTGATTTGGCCATGCCGCCCATACCCGGCATCTTATCCAGCAAATTAGTGATGCCGCCCATATTGCGCATTTGTTCCAGTTGTTCTTTGAAGTCTTGCAAATCGAAACGTTCACCTTTTTTGATTTTGCTGGCCAGTTTCATAGCCTTTTCTTTATCGACTTTTTGCTCGACGTCTTCAATTAACGACAGGACGTCTCCCATCCCAAGAATGCGCGAAGCCAATCGATCAGGGTAAAAGGGCTCTAGGTTGTCAATTTTTTCACCCACCCCCAAAAATTTAATGGGTTTGCCAGTGATCTGCCGCACCGACAACGCTGCCCCACCCCGTGCATCACCGTCAGTTTTAGTAAGAATTACGCCAGTCAGTGGCAGCGCCTCATTGAAGGCTAATGCAGTATTGGCAGCATCCTGGCCAGTCATGGCATCAACCACAAAAAGGGTTTCTATCGGGTTAGCAATTGCATGCAAATTTTTGAGCTCAGCCATCATGGCAGCGTCTATTGCCAAGCGACCTGCGGTATCAATAAACAGCACATCAATAAATTTGCGTTTAGCATCTGCAATTGCAGCACGAACGATATCCACTGGTTGTTGATCACTATTACTGGCGAAAAACTCTACCCCAGCCTCAACTGCGAGCATTTCGAGCTGTTTGATTGCAGCTGGCCTGTAAACATCAGCACTAACCAACATTACGGATTTCTTTTCCTTTGTTTTTAGCCACAACGCCAGTTTGGCAACTGTGGTGGTTTTACCAGCTCCTTGAAGGCCAGCCATCAGGATTACAGCGGGTGGCGTTGTGCGCAGGTCGAGAGCTTCATTTTCGTTGCCCATGACGGCTTGTAGTTCGGCTTGGACTATTTTGATAAAAGCCTGACCGGGGCTCAGACTGCGACTTACTTCCTGTCCCAACGCACGCAAATTGACCCGATCAGTAAAATCTTTCACAACGGACAGCGCCACGTCGGCTTCCAGCAGTGCCCGGCGCACGTCCCGCAGACTATCCTTGATATTGTCTTCACTCAGGCGGGCTTTACCGCTGATGGTACGCAGGGTCTGGGCAAGATGATCGGTCAGTGTTTCGAACATTGGCTTGGCTTCTCTTAAAAATTGGCAGACCGGAGCAGACCGGCGCGGCGCGGGATTCTACCCAATGCCGTGCGCTGAACAAAGGGGGTGGCTACATTGGGCAACATAATCATCAGTAACCAGCAGTATCTAGCAACAAGGAGGGTTCATGCAGCCAAATAAACATTTATTGCCAGTGTCACATGTGAGAGACTTTCCACATGATTGCGATCGCTACCGGGATAAGTGCTGTTTTCTTTTACGCCCTCAGCACTTTGCTGCAAGGACAAAGCCTGATCCGTGGTGTGGATAAACACCGCAACGTTTTGCAGTGCGCTGTGTTGGCCCTGCTGTTGCATTTGCTAAATGTGATCCAGGTTATAGCCACAGATACAGGTTTAGATTTTGGTTTTTTCAAGATAGTCACTCTGTTCAGTTGGACTATTGCCATCACAGTTGTGGTGAGTAGCTTGAAGAAACCACTGGCTAATTTATTTCTGGCCCTTTTCCCGCTGGCCATTATCAGTATTCTCTGTTCCTTGTGGTTACCCAGTGGTTATACACCGCAACCCAACCCTGGTGGTGGTGTGCTTTTACACATTATGCTCGGCATTATGAGTTTCGCACTCATTACCATTGCTGCAGTACAAGCCTTGCTGATTGCCTGGCTTAACCGGGAACTCAAACACAAACATTTCTCTGCAGTGCTGCATCATCTGCCGCCTTTGCAAACCATGGAAGTGCTGTTGTTCGAGATTATTTTCGTCGGGTTTGTCTTGTTGCTGGCAGTAATCACCAGCGGCTTTCTGTTTATGGACAACATGTTTGCCCAGCATTTGGTGCACAAAACTGTACTCACTGTTGTTTCAACCAGTGTATTTGGCGTGTTGTTGTGGGGGCGTCATCAATTGGGCTGGCGCGGCAACACTGCGTTGCGTTGGACTCTCAGTGGATTTGCCGTACTCATACTTGCATATTTCGGCAGCAAATTCGTACTGGAATTGATCCTCAATCGCGTCTAAACCCGCAATTTTTTACAAGAATTTTTGCTTGAGCATATCTCGAATGCACACCATCTTGATTTACCCTGAACTATCTGCCGAGGTATTCAGCTTAAAAGCTGATTGAAAAAACCGTGAACGACGCTCCTCTCGAATTGTTATTTTTTGGCATGTTTATCCTGCTACTGTTTTCCGCGTATTTTTCCAGCTCAGAAACGGCGATGATGTCCCTCAATCGCTATCGACTTCGGCATCAGGCCAAACACAAACACAAAGGTGCTATGCGTGCCAGCGCTTTGCTGGAAAAACCTGATCGTCTGATCGGCGTAATCTTGATTGGCAATAATTTCGTTAACATCCTGGCATCATCAATTTCCACTATCATTGCAATTCGCTTGTGGGGTGAGGCAGGCATTCTGATTTCATCAGCCATTTTGACGGTTGTTGTTTTAATTGTTGCAGACGTTACCCCAAAAACTATTGCTGCTTTGCACCCTGAAAAAATTGCTTATCCCTCCAGTTTGTTGTTGGTATGGTTGCTGTGGCTGCTAAATCCATTAGTGTGGCTAGTCAGCAACATTTCGAATGCTTTGGTCAAAGCGCTGGGTTTTGCCAAAAAAACCGGTACTGATCATCAACTCAGTTCTGAAGAACTTCGCACTATTGTTGATGAGTCGAGCGTGCATATTCCTGCACAACGCCAAAACATGTTGTTAAATGTGCTAGATCTTGAAAAAGTAACAGTTAACGAAATCATGGTGCCACGCAATGAAGTGGTCGGCATCAACCTAGATGATGATATTGATGACATCATGCAGCAGATCATCAATAGCCAACACACACGTTTGCCGGTCTATAACAATGACATCAATAACGTCATTGGCATTTTGCACATACGCAGTGCAGCACGTTTTATCAAGATGGCTGAAAGCAACAAAACTGAATTGGTACAATTGACAGGTGATGCGTATTTTGTACCCGAGAGTACACCGCTACCCACACAACTGATCAACTTTCAAAAGCAGAAACGGCGTATTGGCATTGTGGTTGATGAATACGGCGAGGTAAAAGGTATAGTCACTCTAGAAGATATACTGGAAGAAATCGTAGGCAATTTCACCACTAATCTTTCTGAGGAGACAGCAGACATTCATCCACAAGAGGATGGCACTTACCTTATCGATGGCAGCGCCTCGATTCGCAATATCAACAGGTTCCTGGATTGGGATTTGGCAACCGACGGCCCTCGCACCCTCAATGGGCTGCTCACTGAAATGTTGGAAAGTATTCCTGAAACTAATGTAGGGATCCGTTTACCATTCCATTGCGCTGAAATCATTCAAGTCAAAGACAACATGATTAAAACCGTTCGCATGTGGGCATTGGAAAAATCAATATCTGATGATGAAGCCGAACTACAAGCCAACCAGTTTGATTAGCCATGAAGCACTGTACTCAATGTGGTAATTCTCTCAGCTTGCGTATACCGGAGTCTGATAATCGTGAGCGCCATATCTGTAACTCCTGTGGCCATATTCATTATGTTAATCCCAGCATCATCGTTTGTGCCCTGCCCTGTTTTGAAGATCAGGTGCTGCTGTGCAAACGCGCGATAGAGCCTCGTTACGGCCTTTGGACTTTACCTGGCGGATTTATGGAAAATGATGAGTCCTCTCCGGAAGCGGCAATTCGCGAAACTATGGAAGAAGCTTGTGCTCGTATCGAATTAATGAATCTTTATACTTTCTTTAATGTGGTCCACATCAATCAGGTACATCTTTTTTTTAGGGCACGCTTGCTCGATTTGAATTTTGCTGCGGGTAGCGAAAGCATGGATGTGGCCTTGTTTCGCTATGCAGATATTCCCTGGAAAGAACTGGCTTTTCCAGCAGTAGAAAGCACCTTGCAACATTATTTTCAAGACTTGCCTAAACAACATTTTCCAATGCGAGTGGCGGATATAATCATTACTGAAAACAATAACCGTATCATCAGGCCACATGATTTTTCCCATGACCGATTCTGATTCAGCTCTGGCTACAACTGCAATAATTCGTTTGCGCGATGGAAAACATAAATCAATGCAGGATGTGTTGGTTGTGGAAGAACCTCTTGAAATCCGCCTTGGTTTTACTGACCCCCACAAAGGTAGAATTCACAAAAGCATTTCAATCACCATGCGCACTCCCGGTGCTGATGAAGTTCTGGCTTTAGGTTTTTTGTTTGCCGAAAGTATTATCAATTCGATGGCAGCAGTTACCGCCATTGATACTTCAACCAAAAATGTCATTCGTATTGAATTAAACAACGATGTCAGTTTTGACAGCCTGCGCTTGGAACGACATTTTTATACCACATCTAGTTGTGGAGTATGTGGCAAAGCATCCCTCGAAACATTGAGCTTGACGGGTTTTGAGCCGGTTACTCACGACAATTTCTCTGTTTCTGCTGAGGTTTTGTACAAACTAGCTGCCCGGCTAAGGGAACAACAAACCTTGTTCCGCCAAACAGGTGGCAATCATGCTACTGCATTGTTCAATAACCAAGGCGAAATTACCCTGTTGACTGAAGATGTCGGTCGCCATAATGCCCTAGACAAGCTGCTGGGCACTCTATTAAAACAGCAAAAACTGCCGCTCACTCAATATGGAATAATGGTCAGTGGCAGGGCCAGTTTTGAGCTTTTGCAAAAAGCCCTGGCTGCTGGCTGCCCACTATTGGCAGCTGTGGGTGCACCTTCCTCGCTGGCAGTAGAACTGGCTAAAGAATTCAACATCACTCTAGTCGGCTTTCTGCATGGCAGCGGTTTTAATATTTATACTGGGGCATCAAGGATCGTTCTCTGAGGAACTTGCATGCGGTTTAAGCTCTGTAGTTTGGTTATTTATAACTATGGTGCGCTTAGCGTAATAGCTGCACAAATAGGACTTCCGGCAATGTGCTGCTAAAGTTTAAGTGCTTTATTAGATTGGTGGTGTTTTTGTTGATACGTATATAGCCGTTATTTCTATACACATACCGACCTGATTTTGATCTTGGCTGCAACTCAAAAGACATGTTAGAATCTCTAGGCGAACCGATCGGTTCGGCTCATTCCGGATTCAGTAACCAGTTGATCCATATTAATTTTATTTACAACAGGCTAAGTTTTGCCCTCCAACTCAACGATAAATGGCAACTTTCATGATGCAGTTAGAAAATCCAGTAAAATATCGGGATTTCACCCTCGAAATGGCCACTGAAGTCGTAGAGGAGTTCAGAAACCAAGCCGGAACCCTGCTAGTTGCACTGCACAAACTACAGGCAATTTTTGGTTATATTGACGAGGCTGCCATGCCGATGCTGGCGAAGTTGTTCAACATATCCCGCGCCGAAGTGCACGGTGTCACTAGTTTTTACCACGATTTCAAACGCAGCAAACAAGGGCGCTATACCATCAAGGTGTGCCAGGCCGAATCCTGTCAGGCAATGGGGTCGGCACAACTCACTACCGCTATCAAAGCGCAACTGGGTTGTGATTTTCATGAAACTACTGCTGACGGTAATTTCTCCCTAGAGCCGGTCTACTGTTTGGGTAATTGCGCGTGCTCGCCCAACATAATGGTTGATAAACAAACCTATGGTCGAGTCAGCACAGCCTCCTTTAAAGCCCTCACCAAGGGTTTGGCCAGCAAAGCCGCAGGAGCTCAATAACTATGAGCATCAAAGTTTATGTTCCGCACGAAACTACGGCCGCTTCTCTAGGCGCTGAATTATTAGTCGATGCCATCAGATTTGAAGCATTACAACGCAAACTTGATATCGAAATAGTACGCAATGGATCCCGTGGTGCTTGTTTTCTGGAACCACTGGTTGAAATTGAAACAGCAAGCGGCAGATTCGGCTATGGTCCCGTGCAGGTAGAAGATATTACTGCTTTGTTTGATGCCAAATTTCTCGATGGTGGCGCCCACAAACTGGCGCTGGGTAATGTAGAAGAATTACCTTGGTTCCGTAACCAAGAGCGTCTGACTTTCGCCCGCTGCGGTGTAATTGAAGCAACTTCCGTTGCTGATTACCAAAAAATGGGTGGTTTTGTGGGTTTAAAAAACACACTAGCCAAAGATAGCAAAGCAATCATTCAGGAAGTGCTCGATTCTGGTTTACGGGGTCGCGGCGGTGCCGCCTTCCCTACCGGTATCAAATGGCGCACCGTGGCGGACGCCACTGCTGCGCAAAAATACATTGTCTGTAATGCGGATGAAGGTGACAGCGGCACTTTTTCTGATCGTATGATCATGGAAGGAGATCCGCTCAGTCTGGTTGAAGGCATGACCATAGCCGGCATCGCAGTTGGCGCTACCAAAGGGTATATCTACTTACGTTCGGAATATCCTCTAACCGAAATAATCGTGAACGCAGCCATTGCGAATGCGCGTGCGGCAGGATTTCTTGGCAATAACATTCTCGGTAGCGGTCATACATTTGATCTTGAAATACGCATGGGTGCTGGCGTTTATATTTGTGGTGAAGAAACAGCATTGCTCGAATCTCTGGAAGGCAAGCGCGGTCAGGTCCGCTTTAAACCACCCTTGCCAGCACTGAAAGGTTTGTTCGGCCAACCGACTGTGGTCAATAATGTAATTTCGCTAGCAACCGTGCCCGTGATAATGGAAAAAGGTGGTAAACATTACGCAAACTTCGGCCGTGGTCGCTCGCTTGGCACCATGCCTTTTCAATTGGGCGGTAACATCAAGTGTGGTGGCCTAGTAGAAAAAGCTTTCGGACTTACGCTGCGCCAACTGATTAATGATTTTGGGGGTGGCACAGCTTCCGGAAAACCCATTCGAGCCGTGCAAGTAGGCGGCCCTCTTGGTTCCTATTTTCCCGATGCTTTGCTCGACACAGCGCTGGACTACGAAGATTTCGCCAAGGCCGGTGGCATGTTGGGTCATGGCGGTGTGGTGGTGTTTGATGCTTCTGTAAATATGGCCAGCATGGCGCGTTTCTCGATGGAATTTTGCGCCATCGAATCCTGCGGCAAATGTACACCTTGCCGAATCGGTTCAGTCCGCGGTATGGAAACCATCGACAAAATCGTGGCAGCCAAAACTACTAACGAACGTGATGCACAACATATAATTTTGCAAGATTTGTGTGAAACCATGGAATCTGCATCGTTATGTGCGATGGGTGGCCTTACTCCAATGCCAGTGATGAGTGCAGTTAAATATTTCAAAGGGGATTTCCAATGAATTCCATAGTCCAAAGTCCCATCATGTTCGACCCGAAAATTGCTGCCGATGAAATCGATTACGGCACACCCCTGAGTACCAGTTCTGAGCTGGTAAGTCTGATTATTGATGGCCAGTCGATCACTGTTCCCAAAGGCACCAGCATTATGCGTGCAGCAAAAATGCTGGGCATTACAGTACCCAAACTTTGCGCCACCGACAATCTCGAACCGTTTGGCTCCTGCCGTTTATGCATAGTGGAAATCGAAGGCCGACGCGGCACTCCGGCTTCCTGCACCACACCAGTCGAAGCTGGCCTGAAAGTCACCACCCAAAATGGCAAGCTGGCGAAATTACGCAAAGGCGTAATGGAACTTTATATTTCTGATCATCCGCTTGATTGCCTCACCTGTTCTGCCAATGGCGACTGCGAATTGCAGGATATGGCTGGCGCAGTGGGCCTGCGCGATGTGCGTTATGGTTATAAAGGTGACAATCACCTTGATGCGCCCAAAGACACTAGCAATCCTTATTTCCAGTTTGAAGCCAGCAAATGTATTGTCTGTTCACGTTGTGTGCGTGCCTGTGAAGAAGTGCAAGGGACTTTCGCTTTGACCATTCAGGGCAGCGGTTTCCGCTCCAAAGTCAGTGCCGGCATCGACGAAGGTTTTCTCAATTCCGAATGTGTTTCTTGTGGTGCTTGTGTGCAAGCTTGTCCAACTGCCACGCTCTCAGAAAAATCCGTAGTGGAATTAGGCACGCCCGAACACAGCGTCGAAACCACCTGCGCTTATTGTGGCGTTGGCTGTACTTTCCGCGCCGAGATGAAAGGTGATCAGGTCGTACGTATGGTTCCTGCCAAGAGTGGCAAAGCCAATGATGGACATTCCTGTGTGAAGGGTCGCTTCTCCTGGGGTTACGCCACACATAAAGAACGCATCATGAAACCAATGATTCGTGCCAAAACTTCCGACCCCTGGCAAGAGGTAAGCTGGGATGTTGCGATCAGCCACACGGCAAAACGCTTTATGGAAATCCAAGAAAAACATGGCCGCAAATCTATTGGCGGCATTACCTCTTCACGCACCACCAATGAAGAAGTGTATGTAGTACAGAAAATGATTCGTACTGCCTTCAAAAATAATAACGTCGATACCTGTGCCCGCGTTTGCCACTCTCCGACTGGATATGGTTTGAGCCAGACCTTAGGTACATCTGCAGGGACTCAAGACTTCGCTAGCGTTGAAGCAACTAATTTGATACTACTTATTGGTGCCAACCCCACTGATGCCCATCCGGTTTTTGCATCACGTATGAAAAAACGCATTCGCGAAGGCGCAGAGATCATCGTGTGTGATCCACGTCGCATCGAACTGGTTGAAACTCCGCATGTAAAAGCCAGTATCCATTTGCCCCTGTTACCCGGTTCCAACGTGGCACTTATCAACGCCCTCGCTTACACCATCGTGGAAGAAAACCTAGTGGCGTGGGACTACGTAAAAGAACGTTGTGACACTGCTGGCTTCAACGACTGGCTGACCTTTATCAAGAATCCCAAAAACTCTCCTGAAGCAGTTGCACACCTGTTGGGTGGCAATGCCGATCAAGTGCGGGAAGCTGCCCGGCGCTATGCGACAGCAAAACCCGCATCAATTTATTATGGTCTGGGCGTTACCGAACACTCCCAAGGGTCCACCATGGTTATGGGAATGGCCAATCTCGCCATGCTCACCGGTAACATCGGTTTTAATGGCGCTGGTGTGAATCCATTGCGCGGCCAAAACAATGTGCAGGGATCCTGCGATATGGGCTCCTTCCCGCATGAATTTCCTGGTTACCGGCATGTCAGCCAGGATGCTACCCGTGACTTTTTCTCCAAAGAATGGGGTGTGGAACAGGATGCAGAGCCTGGCTATCGTATTCCCAACATGTTCAACGCTGCGATACAGGGCATCTACCGGGGTATGTACATCCAAGGTGAAGACATTGCCCAATCCGATCCCGACACCAAACATGTGGAAAAAGCGCTGGAAAACATGGAATTCATTGTGGTGCAGGATTTGTTTTTAAACGAAACCGCCAAGTTTGCTCACGTATTTTTACCTGGCACTTCCTTCCTCGAAAAAGATGGCACCTTTACCAATGCGGAACGTCGCCTCGGCCGTGTACGGCCAGTCATGGCACCAAAGACCGGCAAACACGAATGGGAAATTGCCATCGAGTTATCCAATGCCATGGGTTATCCGATGCACTACAACAATTCATCCGAAATTATGGATGAAATTGCGTTCATGACACCTACGTTCAAAAATTTAAGTTTTGATCGCCTCGATAACGAAGGCAGTATGCAGTGGCCTGTTACAGATGCAGCGCCAAATGGAACTCCCATCATGCACATCGACAGTTTCGTGCGCGGCAAAGGCATGTTTATAGTGACGGAATTTGTGCCCACAGAAGAGCGTGTTACTCCGAAGTTCCCACTCATACTTACTACTGGACGCATTCTCAGCCAATACAATGTTGGCGCACAAACGCGTCGTACCGAAAACAACATTTGGCACAACGAAGACCTACTGGAGATTCATCCAGAAGATGCGGTCGAGCGTGGGATTAAAGATGGCGAGTTAATCAACCTGCGTAGTCGCAAGGGTGAAACGACTATGCATGTAAAAATTTCCGATCGTATGCAACCGGGTGTGGTCTACACTACTTTTCACATGCCTGGTTCCGGCGCCAATGTCATCACCACCGAATACAGCGACTGGGCTACCAACTGTCCTGAATATAAAGTGACCGCGGTACAAGTTACCCAAGCCAGCGTAATGTCCGACTGGCAGAAACAATACCTAGATTTCAACGAAAGCCGCCGAAAGCTGGCAGAGGTGATGAAGTAGTAGATCTATTTACGTAGCAATAACTAGCATCGTAGTTATTGCTACAGATTCTGCAACTGGTCGGTATTGAACGAGCGGTCATCGCAGTTGTACCGCTCGAAAGGCAATGATGACACAAACATGCTGTCGCGATTTCGATATTCGCCAGTCCAGTAGACACCGTCTTCTGCTACAAATTCGCGCACCAACGCACCATTGACCGTATCCAGAGAGAAACGCTCTGTCACGCGTAAAGCCTCACTGTGCGGAGTATTTGTGTCCGCCGAAAGTATACCCGCCAAAAACCCGCGCGTTTGCACAACGAGCACATCATTCTCCCACCTGCCGATCGAATAGCCGGTGCGGCTCGGTTCCATTGTTGCCGGAAAATCCACTTGGTCCAAATGGATCGTGCGCTCCATATTCATCAAACCATAGGTCAGATGGACTTCGGTTTCAGTTTGAACAATGTGGTTAATCGGATTGTCAAAACTCCAGTCGAACAGAATGTTGGTTGACTCGCAATTAAGCCGGGGATTGTCGCTGGAACCGCCGTCGAAACCCATTATCGCAGCACTGCCGGAATCGGTTAGTGGCAGCATTGACGGGCGTTTCCACGTTGTCGCCAATGGATCATCAGAGAATGATTCTGGTGTACCACGCGAACCCTGGAAGGCTCTGCCACCGGCAGGTAATTCACCTGGCGCGAACTGGTCTACAACCCCGAGCGGCACCAAGGTACCACTGAGCCCACGTGGATCAGTCATGACAACCTGTTCTGCAGCCCAGTCACCGTTGATATCCAGGTTACCATTGGCCAGGCGTTTCACTTCGATGGGATGCCGCACATTTAACTCCGCCGCCACCAATTGGCCGTAGCGATCCATCGTGTTGCCATTCGCAAAAAAGATCGAGCCCATGTAACAAGTATTTTCTTCATAACGATCGGGTGAGCCAGTTATCGTCACAGGCGAGCCTAACTCAAACATCTCATGTGTCCAGCCAGAACGGCGCAGGGCGGTGCCACCGCGCAGTTCACACTTCCACTGGCTAACGCTGCCATCGGTGTTGGTAACATCTACGTAAATCCAGGAATGCGGGTTGATCAAGGCAATGTTGGCGATGCTGCCTTCTATGGTGAGATCGATGTTGAGATTAAAATTAGCCAGCCCGTGATGGGCCAAAACGGACGTTGCGGTTAACAACAAAACAAATGCAATGCCAATCTGGCGAATTTGAAATGACATGGATAGATTCTCCTCTTCCAAGAAAACATCTAGAAATCGTGTATTTTTTTGATCTAGGCGATTTTTTGCCCTGTATACCGGGCGACTATACAGCCAGTGGCAGCCGAGAAAAAGCCTCGTAAATTCTGCGGATATCTGGTTTCGTAGCATTGATTCTATAAAACTTCACTGTAATATAGGGAGCACCTAAAACCTCCCACCAGAAGGAGAGTCATGCAAACAACCAACCTAATAATAAAAAAAGCACTGTGTGTCGTAGCCCTTGCAACCATTCCGGCCCTTTTGCACGCACAGGGTTTTGGGGCCGGTTACGGCCCGCCCTTACAAGTAATTCCACCCAGTCAAGAGTTCGCCTCGTCGGATGCACATTACGCCTGGCTGCTGGAGCAGGCCAACGGCGGCACCCAACATACTGTGGAGTCCATTCCACGTTGGTATGGTTTGTGGACAACAGCTGGCAACACACACATGGACATCTTCATCGACGGTGGCATGACAGGTACAGTAAGAGAAGGTGTTTTAACCCCTGCTTATGAAGCGGCCTACAAAGAACGCTGGCGCCAACAGCAGGAAGAAGGTCAAGTCCGTTATGATCGACTGACCCACTGCGAACCAACCGGTTTACCGCGCTGGTTGCTCGAGCCTTACTCCCACGAATTCGTAAACACGCCGCAAGAATCATATCTAATCAACGACTTCGCTAATTCCATACGCCGTGTCTACATCGGCCAGCAGCACCAGAACCTGTACGGCACCCATTCCTGGTACGGTGATACGATTGGTTTTTGGGACGGCAACAAACTGATCACCCACACCAAATATCTGTTGCCGGCGGATTTCACGCGCTGGTCGCCAATGACCAGCAACCAGTTTGAACAAGTGGAAACCTGGGAGCTGAAACAGTATGGAAACGGCATCGAACGTTTGGAAGTGCAGGCCACTTTCTACGACCCCAACGCCTTCATAAAACCTGTGAATGCTGTATATGCCTTCAGGCATGCCGTTGAGCTGGAAACAGCAGGGCATCGTCCCCAGCACTGGGAGTGTGAGCTCAGCAGCAATTCTTACATGGATGAAAATGGCAAGACCAATTTCCATCTTCCAGGAGAAGAAGGCTACAAAGATGCACGAGGTTCGACGCTGTTCCCGGAATTGCCCGGTCAGTCCCGCGATCCGATCTACAACACAACACTATCGACCGACACATCAAAATAACCAAACAAAATAAAAAAGGGGGTTGAGATGAAAAATGTATTTGTAAGAACTCTAATCACACTGGCAACAACACTAATGCTTGTCTCCTCTGTCGAGGCACATCATTCATTCAGCATGTTCGAACGTGTGGTCCAAAAAGTGGTGACCGGCACTGTGGCACGCTGGGCCTTTAATAATCCGCATTCGTGGCTCTACATCAACGTTAAAAATCCCGACGGGACTGAAACGCTGTGGAGTTTCGAAGGTGCAGCACCTCCGCAATTAGTTGGGCGCGGCGTTACCGGCAACACTTTTAAGCCAGGTGAAACTCTGACAGTGATGTATTGTCCCTTAATCGATGGCCGGGCCGGCGGCGCTCTGGGCTGGATCAAAAAGACCGACAACACTTACGTGACTCCCAGCGATGGCGGTTGCCGCTCCGACCCAGACACCATCAAACGTTGGGAAGGCTGGATTGAACAAGGTTTTCGTTCCAACGAAGAAGCCCCGCCAGTTGCCGGGGTCTGACACAATAAGCTCCACCTCCCGTCCAGCGACTCGAAACTACTCGGGTCGCGCCATCTTGATAGGGTGTCATCCACTGAGCGTTGGTGACACCTTAAATACAGGTTATGTGAGCAATATTTTGCCGCAGTAGCGTTTAGGGTAAAGTTTTTTTGCTTAACTGCGTAATCTGCTGCCAATCTTCAGCTGTATTCACATTTCTGAACTCACCTAACTGTTCGGTAGCAATCGGAATTACTTTTGCTGCGCAATATTTGAATATGGCTTTCATCGAACGGTGGCCGCCGCGTTCAGTACCTTCAGCAAACAAATCCTTCAGATGACAGTAAAGTTCAGTAGTCGTTTTGAACACACAAGGAAAAACCTCATTTTCAAAATGGCAACAAGATGCATTTGTGCCAAGCTCTACCAACTGCTGGATGGTCCGCAACTTTAACAGAGGCATGTCTACCGGGATCAGGATCAAAGCAGATCCGTCTAGGCCGTAAGTGTTACGGATGAAGTCCATTGTTGAGTACAGACCACCAGGCGGGCCACACTGTGGCAATAGATCTGGCACACTGTGCTTACCTGCTACTTCTCCACTGATGAGCACCGGATCAGCGCTGGCAGACTTTAACAAGTTGATCGCATGATCCAGCAAAGTTAAGCCAGACAAACGCAAAAAAGCCTTGTTTTGCCCCATGCGAGATGACAGACCACCTGCCAGAACTGTTGCGTAAAGCATGGATGTGTCCTGAGTAAATACTAAGAGTAGTTTGCAAACCGCTAGTCTTGAATCTCACTGCCCGTCTTGTAGACATGTGCTGAGCTTTATCCTACTTATTGGCAACTCGCACAGCATCTAGCAATTGCCACGACAATAAAATATTTAGTCTGGCTCTACTTCAGTGCCATCAACAAAGCGCGCAAATCTTTTACGTAGGCCATGCACCTGATCTGTTTCTGGCCAGGGCCAGCCGCCAAATTGATCACGTTGGTAATCAGCAAAAGCTTGAACCAGTTCGTTGCGAGTATTCATTACAAAGGGGCCGTGTTGCGCTACTGGCTCATTGATGGGTTTGCCTTGCAGCAACAAAAATCGTGCGCTCTTGTCACCATTGATGATGCTGGCAGCCTGCTCGGAACGTAAACGCACACTGTTTAATACTGGAATGGTTTGCCCTGCAATTTGTGCAGTTGCGCCTGCAAAAAAATACAGACAACGATTAAGCCCCTTGGATGCAGCTGGTAATTCCCATTCAGCATTTGCCGCCAGATCAATTACCCATACCACTACCTCATTGGCAGGATCAGCCGCCCAAGAATCTGGTGGCGGCACTAAAGCACGAGTTTCCTGATAGTTACCAGCGGTTATTTCCACGGTTATTTTTCTGCCCTGCGCATCCATACTGTCTACCCTGGGCAAATCCTGAGACCAGAACATGGCAAAATATGGATCAACCAACTTGCTCTTGGCAGGTAGGTTCAACCACAACTGAAACAACAAAAGTGTGTTGGGTTGATCTTGCTGGAGCAGCGGAAACATTTCACTGTGCTGAAGCCCTTTGCCCGCTGTCATCCATTGCACATCGCCGTTGCCATAACGCCCGGCCGCGCCAAGTGAATCGGCATGATCAACCAAACCTTTCTGCACGATGGTTATAGTTTCAAAACCCCGGTGCGGATGCACTGGAAAACCAGGGATACGATCCCCGTGATACATACGCCAACCATCACGAATCTGAAAATCGCTGCCTATGTTACGCCCTGCCAGAGAAGCCGCAGGTCCAAACTGAGGATTACCTTTGGGGAACTTGTCATCATGAAAGGCACAAAACAAAAATGGATCAAAGGTTTGCCATTGAAAGCCAAGTGGCTGTATATCAAGAATCATTACCGTATCTCCGCAAGATGCAACAGCGGTACGATCGAAATATAGATTAGTACAATTATTACGATTATGTAGGCCACAAATCGAAAGGGATTTTCCCGCGCTATATCCAAGAAAGTGCGGCTACGGCCTGCCAATTTCAAGGCATTAAATTCTGTTTGAGCTTGTTGTAAACGTTGCTGGGCAAAAATATCAAGCAGTGAACGGGCGTGATCCATTTGTGTTTCATCTTGTAACCATAAAGCCGGCAGCGAAATCCCGAACGACCCGGCAGTAGTTTCGTAATAAGCCAGCGCATGTTCGTCCAGCAATGCACATATGGCATCCAACTCATCGGCAGGGACATTGCGCAATTTCATCAATAGAGCAGCCATAGGATATCGAGTTAAGCGCCGTAGTAATACGCTATCAAACGCCCACAAGCCAAGGCTCCAATCCATATAGCGAGGGATAACAATGCAGACAACTTAACGCCCAAGGGCACCTTACTGAGCGTATCCCAACGAAACTGATCTCTTAACAAGGACACATGTAAAAACAAGGCGTTAATTCCACCCAATATAATCAGGGTCATCTTGATCAGGAACGCAGGATTGCCAGAATATTCGAGCGGCATAAACATGAAGAGCAAACTACCACTAACCACTACCCCGAAAAACAACCACCATAAACATGGCAGAATGTGTTTCATCAAGATTCCAGACGAAATCGACCGATGAAACCCGAGTAGGCGTAAATCGAGCATCAAAAGACCACCAAAAAATCCGCCAGTCATGACAATGTGAAACACTTCTGCCATAGGAAAACCCCACAGCAATGAATTGAGCCAGATGGTCATTGCAGACCCGTTTAAAGTTTCAAACACATGGATGTCCTATATAAAAAAAGAATGTTAACCCAAATAGTACATTATTCGAATGTTAGCAGAGAAATATGGGCATGCCCGTCGCGTTCCTGCTTCCCCACTCGCTAATGGGCCAGAATTTGCGCTGCCCCGCTTGCCTCCGTAAGGTCCTGCTAGACCAGCACTGCAACCGTTTGCGCGCTGAACATTGAGGATAGTAAACCCAGACTGTATTGCAAGTGTTGGCGGTACTGCTTTTATATTGAAATTTTTTAGGCTGATTTGAGTAATAATCGCCCGCGCCGCGCGCTGAACTTCCAACCTTCAGCAGTCAACACGTAACTATCACGAAATTCACCGAAATGCTGGGCACCCCCAATTCGCGGCAAAGGCTGATCGATGCCGGGAGCAAGCAGGAAACTGATGTAGCTGATACCGCTGGCTGTGCTTGTACTGTGAACGTCGATCACACATGTACTTACTTGATGCTGCACAATAATTGGCGGCCGCAGTTTGAACGCTGTGAGAATTTGAGCCCGGCCCTTAATCTCAAAATCCGGCAGGATGGGCCGGAAAAATACAGCGTCTTGAGTAAAGAGATTGCTGAGTGCTTCTAGATCATTGCTGTCGCTGCAAAGTGCATAAAGACGCCCTAGTTTCTCACAAGCCCATTCGATCTCCATCCGTTCCACAGCGTTCATAAATCCCTCACCGTTGAAATTAGAGCGGCAGTCTGCGAAACAATAAACTATTGCATCGTTACATCACGCGCCGCATCCGACCTACCCTGCTCCCAACTACTCCAACCGGAGTTCATACCATAGGGACTGCGCTGTAAGATGGCTTCGATTTTGCGCAACTTGCTGCTTTCTACTTTGAACAACTCAGCGATTTGCCAAGTCCAGGGTTGGACTGGACCAGCGGTCACGGTGCGACCATCTGGCACCTGAAAAGTGCGTGTTGCTCCCCCAGAATGGTCAAAAAAAGCAAACGAAAACACCAGGCCACGCTCTTCGTCCACAGCAACATAACGCCGGTCACGGATGCGGGTCACAAAATGCAAAAGGCCTGAATTGAACTGCTCAATACAACTCCATTGGGCTGAATATCCTGACGCCGTAAGCGGATCGGGACGAGTCTGACCTGCCGGCGTTGGTGCGTTTGTGGTTTGCGAGCCATTTTCAAACCTGTTGCAATCATCGGTGAATGGATAGTCACCTTTGCCGTCATTGAGCTGCATACCGGTAAAATATTTGTCGGCGGTCGCAATCAAATCGGCGCGCGACATACGTTGTCCAGCTGGTATGGTTTCCAAATAAACTGGATGTGGCACTGCTAATTTATTTACATTACTAGCGGCCATCTCATTGCGTACTACTATCTGTTCAATTTGCATGATCGTTTGGTTATTAACTTTTAACCGTACTGCAATAAGTGCAGGTGTTCCCAATGTGGGGTCTCGATTATCCTCTTCGATAGTTCCAATGAAGGCGACTTGACCTGCTGCCACATCGGTAACAAACAGACGATAAACTCCTTTCGCACGTAGGGTGTTCCACAAACCATCACCCACCTGCAGACGCTGGCCGTCTTCCGTAAAAAATACATCAGCAGAGAGCGGCAGTTGAGCTGCATCGTTAGCAATCACTGCATCTAAGTAACGGTCGACGAAGCCTTCAAGGCAGGTGCGGTCGCAGGATTCGGCAGCGTTTACGGTATGGCCAATAGTGATTAATACCAGCACGGCCAGCAATGTTTTCAAGGGCAGTAGCTTCATGACAGGATTCCTAAGTGTTGTTATTAATAGAATATCAAATGCTTTTTGGGGTGGGTAGCTAATTGGGGTTCAGGGTGAGGGTTCCGCACACTCGAAAGGGATGATTTCCTCATCTGGTACGTACAACCATTTTTTGTGCAGTTGCACCGGACGAGTAAATGTCACAGGGTCGTTGACCACCATCTCATATTGCATCTCACTGCCATCCTCGATGACCGTAAACCGCTCGGTGATTACCGATTGCTCACTTTGCCCAATACCCGCCTGGTCGAAAAACGGCCAGTTGATGTGAGTGGAGGTTACTACCAATGTATCGCCTTCCAAGCGACCGGTTGAATAACCAAGCGGATTCGGTACCGTACCCTCGGGCGCGGTATCTTGATCCATATGAATGGTACGCCGCAGATCGTATTCTTCGATAACCAGCACAATGTCATTGCCTTCCTGCAACACCGCCATCGGTAGCGGTTGTTCCATGATAGTCGGCATGCCTTTGGGTGTGCAGTTGTTGGTCGGGTTGTCCGTGGCTGGATTAAAGTTGGCGAGTGCGGCTTTGGCAGCATCGGTCATCGGATAAGTAGTGAGGTCGAAATTGCGATTGATTGATTCGGGAAACAAAAAACCGTCTGAACCAGTAAACGTCCAGATACGAAATAGGCCAAGCTCTGGCCTGCTGCGGTCGCCTTCAGTGCGAAAACGATAAGAGAAATCGCCGATAAACTCACTCCCAAACTTGGCCTGTGCACCTGTTTGCAGCACCAGTTCCTGCCCCGTAGGAAGCTGTATGTTGGTGGCAAATATTTCCTGCTTGGCAGTCAATGGTGGATAACCTGCAACACGTATCATCATTCCAACTTTGATCGCGTCGGCTGGAATGCCAGCACGAAACATCAACGTCGGTGAGCCACTTTCCATATCCCAATCGGTAACGGTACCATCATCTGCCGTACTGCGCAGGAAGATATGTGCGTGTGGATTGCGCCACTGTACACGTGTCACCTCACCTTCAAGAAAGAGCGTAGCACCGGTATTAAAGCGACCGAAAAAACTGTGATGCGCTAAAACAGGCAGGGGCAAGGAAATGATTATAACTAGCGCGATGAAGACTGGGGTTCGCATAGCCTTGTTTCTTATTGTTATGTGGTGGTAAACCACAGCATACCGGGGAGCTGCGAAGCAACGCAACCGGCCTAGATTTAAACCCTGCCTGAAGTCTGCGCGCAAGCCCTAACAATAAACTGCTCGATCCGAGTCACTAGAAGATAAGGTTTGTGACCATGTCTGGTTTTAACCACTTCCACCATGAAAAAAAAACATTCCTGTGCTTTAATTCAGGGCAGTTCCAGTTAGTCTTTTCCGGAGTCTACCCATGCACAATTTAACTTTCTGCTCGCTCTTGTTATCCCGCAAATCCCTTACCATCGGGCTGCTGCTGTTGCTAGGTGCGTGTAGTGAATCATCAACACCACCAAGCTCAGCTGAAAATGACCAAGCTCCCACCACCGGCTATACCCTAGTCGAAACAGTCGCTGCTGGTTCAAGTGAAATAGTAATCCCCTACAGCAAATACAAACTCGATAACGGTCTTACCCTCATTGTGCACGAAGACACCTCCGACCCCCTCGTCCATGTGGATATTACCTACCACGTTGGCTCCGCCCGTGAAGAAGCACAGCGCTCCGGTTTTGCTCACTTTTTTGAACACATGATGTTTCAAGGCTCAGAACACGTAGCCGACGAACAACACATCGGCATCGTAACCGAGTCGGGTGGCACCATGAACGGCGGCACCAGTTTCGACACTACTAATTATTTTGAAACCGTACCGAGCAACCAACTGGAAACCATGCTGTGGCTGGAAAGTGATCGCATGGGATATTTTCTCAATGCCGTAACAGAAGAAAAATTTGAGAACCAACGCGCCACAGTCAAAAACGAACGCAATCAGAATTATGAAAACTCACCTTATGGTCTGTGGTCTGAAAAAACATTTACAACGGCATTCCCCCCGGAGCATCCATATTCGTGGATGCCCATCGGTTTTATTGCTGATCTGGATTCTGCCACGTTGGCTGATCTCAAACAGTTTTTCCTGCGCTGGTACGGCCCGAACAATGCCACCTTGACTATTGGTGGTAACGTCAACCCGCAGCAAGCCGTAGAGCTGGTGGTGAAATATTTTGGTGAAATTCCGGCTGGCCCAGAAGTTTTACCTGCCACTAAAACACCTGCGGTTCTTACTACAGACCGTTATATTTCCTACGTTGATAACAATATCCGTTTTCCCGCTTTGATCGTGAGTTTTCCCACTGTGGCTCTGGACCATCCCGATCGAGTAGCGCTGGAGGCACTTAATGAAATACTGACAGTTGGCCGTAAGTCATTTTTTTACAAGGAATTTATCCTCACCCAAAAAGCTATAGAGGCCAGCGGTTCTAACTACGCTTTGGAGTTGGCTGGCGTGTTGAACTTCTTTATTCTGCCCTTCCCTGGTACACCACTAGCAACATTTGAAGCTGATCTGCGCGGAGTTTTTGCTGGTTTTAATGCCGACTCCATCAGCGATGAAGATTTGCAAATTTACCAAGCAACCCAGGAAGCAAGCCTCATTAACAGTCTGGCGAGTGTTACTGGCAAAGTGCGGCAGTTGGCAACCAATGAAACTTACCTAGGTAATCCCAACAACATCCAAAAAGAACTGGATGATATTCGCGCCTTAACCAAGGCAGACATCGTGCGGGTGTTTGAAACTTACATCAAAGGAAAACCTGCCGTATATTTGAGCGTGGTTGCCCCTGCTGCCCCAGACTTGATTTCCAAAGCAGATGATTTCACTACTCCAGAACGGTTGGCACGTATCAGTAGTAATGATTCTGTGTTGGAACAACGTGAAGCAGGGCATACTTTAGATAGAACAGTACGCCCAACTCCCCCCGCCAATCCGCTGGTGAACATGCCGCCAATTTGGCAGCAAAGTTTAGACAACGGCATTGATTTTATTGGTACAGCTAGCTCAGAAGTTCCTCTAGTCAATATAAAGTTGGTATTTTCTGGCGGTCATCTGCTGGAAGATCCTGCGCAATATGGTATCGCAAGCCTTACAGCCAGCATGATGAATGAAGGCACCACTACTTTCAGTGCCGAAGATTTCGAAAAAGAATTAGACAAGCTAGGCAGCAACATCAGCGTCAGTTCTGACAATGACACTATGTCCATCAACATGCAGAGCTTGCAGCGTAACTTCGACGCCACCCTCAGCTTGTTGCAAGAACGTCTATTCAACTCTAACTTTACTCAGGCTGACCTCGACCGCATCAAACAGCAAACCATTGAAAGCTTGCAGGCACAACAGGAAGAGCCAGCTGCCATTACAGAAAATGCCTATAGAAAAATACTATACGGTACTGACCATGCATTTTCAGTTTCTACTGATGGTACCGTTGCCACCGTGGAAAAACTTACACTGGCAGATGTCGAAGCCTTCCGCGACTTAAGCCTGGTAACACAAACACTACAAGTAACAGTTGTGGGTGACATCCCACAGCCAGAAGTGCTTTCCAAATTAGGTTTCCTGCAGAATCTGCCGAATAGTGCTGTCAGTTTGCGCAGCCAACCGGCAACTCCGCAATTGGCTGGTGGCACGCTGTACCTTATAGATAAACCCGGTGCAGCCCAGTCAGAAATTCGGATTGGTTACATGGGAAGTTTGACTTACGATTCAACCGGCGAATATTTCGAACGTTATCTGATGAACTATGTACTAGGCAGCGCATTCAACTCTCGTATCAATCTTAACCTGCGTGAAAACAAGGGTTATACCTATGGAGCTCGCAGTAATTTCAGTGCCAGTAAAATACCGGGGCCATTTACTGCATCGGCCAGTGTAAGAGCGGATGCTACAGCCGACTCGGTAGTACAATTTGTTAACGAAATTAAAACATACCGTGACCAGGGCATTACGCCAACTGAATTGCAATTTACCAAAGATGCCATTGGCCAAAGTGAAGCACTGGACTACGAAACACCCCGCCAAAAAGTTGGTTTGCTGCAACAGATCATCACTTACAATTTACCGTTGGATTTCACCACGCTGCAACAGAACCTCATCACCGGTATGACACAAGAACGCATCAACAGCTTGGCGCTTACTCACTTGCCGCTGGAAAAAATGGTCATTTTGGTGGTTGGTGACAAGGCATTGATCAATGCCTCGCTGACGGCATTGGGTTATCCGATTGTAGAACTAGACACTGAAGCTAATCCGGTAAATTAATAAACTGTCATATCTGTACTTGGCACCCCGGAGCAAGCATTGACACAAATCATCATAACCACCGGCCCTGAATGCTGCGGCAAGACCTCGCTGGCCAAAGCCTTGAGCAAATCACTCAGGGCGCCTTTGGTCACAGAAATTGCACGCGAATACCTAAACATAAAACGCAGTCTGCAGCCGAACTTCCAGTATCAACAAAAAGATCTGCTGCAAATTGCACAGTTGCAGCACCAGGCCGAGCAGGAAGCAACCAACTCTAAAACTGAAAGCCTCATCTGTGATACCGATCTCCTGGTAATCTTGATCTGGAGTGAAGTGAAATATGGCAACTGCCATCCTTGGATTAGTACAACCCTTGCAACAGCACAGCGAAAAACTCGACGTACCTATTTGTTGTGTGACACATCAATTGACTGGCAGCCTGATGCACTTAGGGAAAATCCCAACGACCGGCTAACCTTGTTTACCCGTTACCAAGAAAAACTTACCACTCTCGGCGCAAGAGTTTTAATTGTAAAAGGGGATGAGCACACCCGTTTAACACAGGCGAAAGCTTTTATCGCAAGTTAGTGTCTTGAATTACACTTAGTAAGTCAGTGTCCAATAATACTGACCTAAGCTTTGTCATCCCGACGCAAAACGGGATACACCCCCTGCACCAAAGCTCCTCTGCAAATTCACTGGATTTCGGCCTACACCGGAGTGACGATAAGATGGGACTCTTTTCAGATCTGCGCTGAAATGAAGATAACCCTTGAACACCTGCACAAGTAAGTGCTATTCAAGTCAAAACCAAATTTTTTATAGGTGAAGTCCCAGAATGAAGACGATATTTAGTAAATTGCTCCACGCAAATTTTGATTTGTTACCCGCAGCAGTCAAAAGTTTTCACGACGTGCCACACCTTACTTTTACTGGTTTTGCCAGCGTAAGTGGCGCTACAAATTTGCCCGCAAAATTTATCCGTATTATTTTTGATTTACCAAGACCAACCGCTAAGATGACACTCAATCTGGTAGTGTGGCGCAGTGAAAAGACCGAACGTTGGCAAAGTAATTTCGCGGGCCATACTTTTATTTCATCGTTCTCCACAGCAGCAAGTAATAACCTACTGTGCGCGCATTTTGGTCTATTTCGGTTTTATTTTCGGCTGTCTGTCAAAGAACAAAAATTGCACTGGCAGTTTGTGCGCTGGTCGATTGGGTCCTTTATTTTACCCTCAGCACTCGGACCACGCATTGTGGCGCACGAATCTGAAGGGCAGGATGGCAGTTATCAATTTTTCTGCCAGGTGATTTTCCCCCTAATTGGAGAACTGATTTGTCATGATGGGCAACTCCTTCCTCGGTAAAAAAATTAATCCACAATTAAATAAAAATTTACTCTCAAAGTCAGAATCTCTAAGTTTTTAACATAATTTTCCTATATTAGTAGGCACTAACGACAGTGCACTACGCGCTACCCAACAGCACATCTAGAGTGCTATCAATATCAGAATTTACTTTCACTCCCCCGCCCTAGAATGTTAATGTCGTCTCTGTCCTAAGGGGTGGCTTCGGCCTGAGATCAAACCCTTCGAACCTGACCCAGCTAATACTGGCGTAGGAATAGGCACTTGTATGCTTTGCGCGCCAATTTACATGGCAAAGTAGAGGCAAGCACTTTCTCCGTCGTACTAACTGGTCTCTTTGCACTTTTAGTATTTGATAGTATCGGAGCAAGTCATGAAACCACACCTCCTGTTTATTTTTAGCGGCATCACACTGTTCACTGCCGCTATACATGCCCAAACTCCACCCATTGAAGAAATTATTGTTACTGCTGATTTCCGTAAGGCGGCGGTTAATTCGATTGCTGCCAGCATCAAGGTACTAGACAGCAAACTTATGCAGCAGAAAAATGCCAGTCATCTGGAAGATCTGTTGCTCAATGCCCCTAATGTCAATTTTTCGTCAAGTGCGTCAAGGGCGCGTTTTTATCAGATTCGTGGGATTGGCGAACTCGATCAATTTGCCGAACCGCTAAACTCATCAGTCGGCATCATGCTTGATGGTGTTGATATGTCTGGCGTGGGTACGGCAGCCATGCTTTACGATGTACAGCAAGTTGAAGTATTGATGGGTCCGCAAGGCACTCGCTATGGCTCCAACGCACTAGCAGGCTTAATTAATTTACAAAGTAAAAATCCAACTGGAACTTTTTCCAAAGGCTTACAAGTACAAAGCGAAAATTATGCAGGCAAAGGCATAGCAGGCTATCTTGCAGGCCCGGCCACTGACTCTTTGCAATATCGAATGTCCGCACAAACACTGCAAAGTGATGGTTTTGTCAGAAATCTTTTTTTGGGTAAAAATACCAATAGCCGTAACGAAACAACTATACGCGGCAAAATCCGCTACATAGCCACTCCTACGCTTATTATTGATCTGACGACGGCCTTCATCGACATTGATAATGGTTATGATGCATTTTCACTCGACAATACCCGTACTACTTTGTCTGATGCTCCGGGTCAGGATAGCCAGCGCTCAAAACTGGGCACTGCAAAATTAACATTCAGCAACATTCCAGCTTTCAACATTGAAAGCACTGTTGCTTATGCCAACAATGCCATTGCATACAGCTATGATGAAGACTGGACCTATATAGATTTTCATCCGGATGGTTACCAGTCAACAGACCGTTATGATCGTAATCACAAGACAGTCACTGCTGAACTCCGTCTGCTTTCCAAGCCTGCAGGTAGCTTGTTGCAAGGTCGAACTAGTTGGATAGCTGGGCTATATTCTTTGCAACAGGATGTCGACCTCACCCGCCTCTACACTTTTTTGCCTGAAAATTTTTCGAGCCAGCATGCAATTACTAAACGAGCTATTTATGGCGATACTAGTACACAGCTAAACGAGCAGTGGTCCCTAGATGTAGGCATTCGCGGCGAACGTTTTTCTGCTGACTATCACGACAGCAATGTACTTAATTTTGCCCCAGCCGAGACTTTGGCAGGCGGCCGAGTTGCATTGAACTATCACCCTGTTGCCGGTTCCTTGATATACGCGACTATTGCGCGTGGTTATAAATCAGGTGGCTTCAATACTGACGGCTCTCTAGATGCCGATTTACGTGAATATGCCACCGAAAAGTTATGGAATTACGAACTTGGCATTAAGGGTGGTTTCTTTTCGGAGCGCCTGCAAACTCAGGCCGCCCTATTTGTAATGCAGCGTGATGCAGTACAGATCAGTAGCTCCACTGTCCGCATGCGCAAGAATGGCAGTGCTGAATTTATTAAGTATATTGGTAATGCTGCGGCTGGCAGCAATAGTGGGTTGGAACTCAGTGCCACCGTACAAGCTAGCACACACGTCAAGGTCTACAGCAGCTTGGGTTTACTTGCCACGCAGTATCATAATTTTATTAATTCAGCAGGCGTAGATCTTGACGGGCGTGATCAATCCTACGCGCCGCGCCATCAATACACCCTAGGGATGGATTGGAACCTGAGCCCATATCTAGAGTTGGATGTAAATATCCAAGGCCGCGACAGTTTCTATTTTTCTCCCAGTCATGACAACCAGTCACAAGCCTATACACTTCTCAACGCCAATCTGAGTTACAGCTTAAGCAACATCCGCATGACGTTGTGGGGTCGTAACCTCACAAATCAGAATTACGCAGTGCACGGCTTTTATTTTGGAAACGATCCGCGTGATGGTTATACAGCAAAGGTTTTTACACAGTGGGGCGAACCACAGCGTTATGGGCTAACCATGAATCTGGATTTTTAAAAAAATTAGTAAGGTTTTACTGCAAGCGATTTTCTGGAAGCGAAGGCGGTATTATTTAATGGGTAAAGCCGGATTCAACATCCTTGTCACCAATTCTTGTAATGCGCTGGCACCAGGTTCCAACGTTGCAACAGCCTGAAAATAAGGCAACGGATTGGTAGCGCCCGTAGGAATATTCAGCGTTGTACCGCGTTGAATATTCAGCAGCATATTGTCTGCAAGCACCAGACTAGCAAGATGGGCTCCGTAATAATCTGAAATACCGGAATCAACCAACAGTACTTTGCCACCAAAACGCGGCATGATGGTACCAAAGCCCGGTGTGTGTCCGATGACAATTCGATCAACATCATAGAAAGCAAGCACAGCTTCTACGTGAGGGGCTTCGCTGGCTTCATCATTTTGCGCCAATCCCCGATACCAGAGTGGCCCTTGTTCAGATTCGCTCAGCCCTGTTTCACCTGTCAAGACGCCAGCCTGTAATTCATTACGAACCTGTTGGTTAATATTACTCATTGTTCTGCCCAACACTGCCGGGCTGATGCCACCGTGCAAAAATAGGGTGCGATTAATTTTTATCACCGCATTGTGTTCGAGCACCCAACTGCCTATATCACCTTTGGCAGACCAAGCTATTCTGTGCTCCACAAAACCCAGCGGATACTTTTGTTCCCATAATTCACGAAATTCAGGACCAGTTACGAGGTCAGGTTGAGTACGTTGCTGTTGCTCTCGCACTTGTAGGTAATAATCATTCTGCAAACGTCTGGCTTGATTGCTTTGCAAAACTTTATAATCGTTAGGGTGAACATAACTCAGGTCACCTAATATGTTCATTGCTTCGTGATTGCCGATCAATGCATGCACCATGCCCCCAGCACGGAGGGCCTGACGCTCCAGTTTACGTAACAAGTTTATGCAAAGAACGGTATCAGATCCCCGGTCCGGCACATCACCTAATTGCACTAGATGTGTTGCACCTGCAATCCAATTGCCACGTTTGTTTATGATGCCTGCGTTGGTGAGCACTTCGACAAAGTGGGGGTAATCAGCATGGATATCCCCTATCGCAACAATACGATCCACATCCTGCCACTGATCGTCGATTGCAAAGACCCAAATGGGATTACACAGCAGCCATCCAAGTAGGCTGCTGCCCAGGAATTTTTTAATCGATTTGATCAGATTATTCATCCTTGTAAATTATCAGCCCCGGCATGCTTCAACGATCTGATCTTCTCTGGAACTTTCTTTACCGACAATCTCAAAAAATCTGTTCAGGTACTCTGCTGATCGTTTAGCAGTAGCTGGTTTTACAAAAGTGGTGTCAGCCACAATGGCTAGCATTGTTTCGCGTGCTGCTTCTATTTTTGCAATAGAACCGGCAACATCTGCCTGATGTATGCAATAACCACGAAATAAGCGCTGTCGGTTACTAGAAATTTTTAGTGAAGGTGCGGGATCCGCTGCATAGTTTGTATCGACGAATCCTGACGCATCAAAGTCGTACGGAATTGGAAAATAGGATCCATTCTGGTCTACCAGCAGCTTAGCATTGTGGCAACATTCTTCACCTTCGGTTGCGGTGAAAAGGGAATAATCAGTATTGCCTACTAGGAACATAAACAAGGAGGTGAGGCTGCTCTGGTCAGGCTTAAGGTCAGTAACTGCGACGCTGTTAAGCTCAACATTTTCCAAATCAAAACGCTTGGCTAGTCTTTTTTGATGCTCTACAAAAAATGCCAGATGGGTTCGCTGTTCTTTCGGATTTTCACTGTCGATGTAGGTTGCGTTGAGCATGCGCGAGACTAAACTGAGTTCTGACACACTGTTGAAAAGTCTGTAGGCCTGTTCTTCCTTTGCAATATATTCGGCGTATTGATCGCCATCTTTACATTGCGCTACCAGCTTGAGATTGTCTTGGTGCTCGAACAAAGTACCTTCAGCCTGGCCGGTTTTGATATTTATCCAGAGTTGTGAATAACGGCATACACTGGCTTGCAATCGATAGTTGCCCCGCACTTGTAGTTTCACATCTAGTACAACTTCCGCGTTGTTACTATCGGTGTAGCGCAAGGTTCCTTCATATTCTGTGTCTTTATCCCGCGCGCGGTCTATCTCCCCGAAGGGAGCGGTAAGTGTGATATTGAGGATGTCACGAGAAAGAAACAAAACGTCAGGCGGTGCCGCTTGAGCTTGATTTAAAAAAACCAGCCACATTAAAAATGCCAAAACCTTGTGATGTGTGCATATAGTGCCTTTTTCTGCATGCTTTACTATCATGTTAGTTGAACTCCTCTAGGGTGGATTTGCACTTATGTGTATCTCCCAACAACAAGCGGCACCAACACAAAGCAAAAATGAATACTGAAGCATTCACAATACGAAAGTATTTAATTGGGCGTAACGATTTCATTAATCTGTTACGTATGGTCAAGATATTCTTAAATTTTCTTATCACGGCATCATGGATAACAAATAGACAATAGCAAAAAATAGCCGCTAAAGATTTCGCATTTTTTTAGTTACACAAGAGTATTAATTTTTAGACCAACACCGTCAACATCAAGATCTATGTATAAGACTGCTTCAGCCTAGTAACCTTGTTTAATGCACGAAATGTGATTGACACACGGTTGGACCAGAAAGATCTCGACCAAATCAAGATTGGTATATCTACATTGCCAATATAGCACTATTGTTTTCTGATTCTGATACAAGCCAGTCGTTTGTATCGGTGATGAAGCAAAAATCTGCCTACTAGTTTTGACTATTAGAGGCATTTGAAGCCGAATTGAGACCCAAAAGACAACCAGCACGCAGCAAAAAACCCAATATCTTAATGAACAAAATCAATACTATACTTGACAAAGCTAAGTAATTACGAGAATACTATAGGGGTGTGCAACTAAATTGCTTCAAAAAACGATAAACAGCTGTAATTGAAAGGGGATACAAGGCGACATGCATAAGTTAACCGCATATCTAACAATAGCCTTTGTGATTTTTGCATATCCGGTGCAGGCGCAATCTCTGGTCGGCTCACGTGCGTCCATGCAGAGACAAAATCAAGCAGCCATAAATTATGGCTATACTTTTATTGAAAATTCTCAGGCTATAACCAATTTTGTTAACAGCGGTCGCTTGGTTAAGGTAAACGCAACCAAATACCTTGAACTGAGTAATGTGTCTTATCCTTATACTCGCCCCGCCGTGCTTTTATTCCTAGACCGCCTCAGTGCGCAATACCGTTCTTCCTGTGATGAAAAGTTAACAATCACTAGCCTAACTAGACCCATCAACAAACAACCTGCGAATGCCTCCGAAGATTCAGTTCATCCTGCTGGCATGGCGGTTGATTTAAGAATTCCTGCACAACGTAAGTGTCGTTCTTGGCTAGAAAAAACATTACTGGAATTGGAAGCAGAGGGTGTGCTCGATGTTACCCGTGAACGTAAACCTGCGCACTATCATGTAGCCGTTTTTACAGAATCTTATGCTGCTTTTGTCCAGCTAAACACCACCCCGAATAGCCAGGAGCAAAGCGTTCAGCAATATATCGTGCGTCGAGGTGACTCACTGTCACGCATCGCCTCCAAAATGGATACTAGTATCCCACAATTGCGTGCGGCCAATGGCTTGACCAGCGACGTGTTACAAGTAGGACAAAAATTGAATATCGCCACGACTACAAACAATGCTCCAGCCATTGCTAATTTGACAGATTCAGCAACTGCCAAAGCTGACACAAAAGAAGTTGCCGCCAGTACACAAGTAACACATCGTGTAAAACGGGGAGATAGTCTCTGGCTAATTGCTAAGTTGTACAACACCAGTGTGAAATTATTGCGCAGGAAAAATAACCTAGCAAATGATGTATTGCACGTTGGGCAAAACTTGCAAATAAGCCTGAATTAACACCCATGATCATTACTAAAATTTTTCGAAATTACACTTTTCACAATTAAAGCCGCCAAGCAAAACTTTCCACTTACTTTTACCAAACCAACCCGCAAGATTACCAAAAGCTTGTGCAAGGTAAGTTGTCCCTGTGTAAGCATTAACAACGAAAGAATTTTAACGAGTATATAAGCAAAGGTTTTTTAACCATTCTGCCGCGACAAAACTCGCTGCACAATTTTGTTTTGGAGCATAACGCCAAAATGGGCTGCCAATACCGGGAACTCTCGTATATCTACACCATCTCCTTCCAGCCAACGACAAATCGTGAAAAGATACATGTCACAAACCGTGTAAGAATCACCTCTTACCCATGGCCCAACAAACAAATCTTTTTCGATCAAAGCAAAACATTCCCGCATAGACTCCGGAACTTTGCGCACCATCGCAGCTATCGCCTCAGGCTCATCTGCCCAACGATATCCACGGTAACGATGTGCATGTGCCACATGCACCGTGGAGCATAAGTAGCTATTGAATGACTGAACCTGAGCGAAGGCAAAAGGATCATGTAGCGGTGCCAACGCAGCGTTCGGATATGTTTGGCAGATATACGCGAGAATTGCAGGTGTTTCAGTCAACACACCTTGGCTTGTTACCAGTGCAGGTACCCGTCCTTTAGGATTAACAGCAAGAAATGCAGCGCTTTTTTGTTCGCCCTTGGAAAAATCAACACGCCTAGCTTCATAGTCGACACCTGTGTGTTCTAACGCAATGTGTGAGGCAAGCGCACATGAGTTGGCTGCATAGAAAAGAATAAGCATTTATATAGTACTCACTATTAAGCTGGATAAATTTTTTAACTTGGCTAACACTACCCGATGTTGCCCTGTAAATAAATGCACTTAGGTATTGGCTCGGCTTGATAAGCACTTCGTAGACCAAGACTATTGGGATTTTATAAATTTCAAACTGACATACAACCTGCAACTGATACCTGTTAGAAATTTTGATGTATTCTTCGATAATCGATACAAAAAAATAAAAATAATCTTATGCAAAAACACATGCTTTATCAGTTTATTTTTGGCAGTAAAACTTTGTTATTGTGCGCGACACCAATAATCTGTTTATTGGTCATTGCACAGCAGCTTATAAAACCCAGTTGAGTGAATCCGACTCATGATCGAGCCATACACCACAAACGAACCACTACGGGCAGAAATTGATTCAAGCCGGGGCTCGATTTTGCTTGAATTTGGCAGTAACAGTTGTGGAATATGTCAGCATACCCAAGCCTTGCTAGCCACTGCCCTGCAAGGAGCAAAACCTATTCGCCACATAAAGATAGAAGACGCTGCTGGTCGTCCGCTTGGACGCTCTTACAAAGTCAAATTATGGCCGACACTGATTTTTGTCTTGAACGGCCAGGAAGTTACCCGAGTGGTGCGACCTGAAAATATTGATGTAATTCGGCAAGCTGTAGGACTATTGTTAAACCCTAATGCTGACTGATAATTAACTAACGATTTAAAAAAAACAACATACCTCTATAAATTTCTTAGCAAGAAGAAACGTCGATGATCAAAATAAGCTTGTGCCTGGTATTTGCAACTTTCTCAGGTTTAACCCTTGCCCAGAACACAGTATCCAGCTTCCCACTTGCCTGGGATGGTAATCCAGACCTTAACGGCATTTGGCAAACCATTGGTACTGCGCATTGGGATTTGCAAGATCATATCGCCAGTGCAGGCTTGCCGGAGCTTGGCGCAATCGGCGCTGTACCACCCGGACTTGGCGTTGTAGCAGGCAATGAAATCCCTTATCAACCCTGGGCTATAGCGCAAAAACAAGAGAACTACGTAAACCGCTATACCGCCGACCCAGAAATAAAGTGTTATTTGCCCGGCGTACCGCGCGCAACTTATTTACCTTATCCATTCCAGATCATCCAGGGCACTGGCAAAATCATGATTGTGTATGCGTTTGCGCAAGCCAATCGCACCATACACATGGACAAAGATGTTCCTGAAGAGGCCCCCATTGATTCCTGGATGGGTCGCTCGCATGGACGCTGGGAAGGCACAACATTAGTTGTTGAGGCCGCCGGCTTTAACGGCCAGTCTTGGCTCGACCGCGCTGGCAATTTTGCCAGTGCCACCTTGCATGTAACAGAACGTTATACACCCCTAGGACCCAATGCTTTGATGTACGAAGCAACTATCGAAGATCCTGCTGTGTTTACGCGCCCTTGGAAGATCAGCATGCCGCTGTATCGACGATTGGAAGCAAACGCCCAAATTTTGGAATTTAAATGTGTAGAGTTTGCAGAAGAACTCTTGTATGGCCATCTACGGCAAAAAAACGCAGCGGGAGAATAAGCCAATGCTTAACCATCGCACTATAAAAATACCGACTTTTACCCCTAACCTGCTGAGTTTTTTTACCTGCTTGACACTACTGTCGGCTACAAGCCTGGCCGCCGACTTAAAGCTGATCAACATCGCTGTACCGAGCCCTGCAGAAGCTGTGCGGTGGTATGCAGATCATCTGGACTGTGAGTTGCTTGTCGATCGTAGTAACGCGGTTAATTGTGCCGGTGTAGAACTCGAATTGATCGCACAGCCGATCTTAGGTGGATCACAAGGCACTGGGGTGGATCACATTGCTTTTTCGGTGCCAGACCTGGCGGCCAAAATGACCGAACTGGAAGATGTTGGCGTGGGCGGCCAGGGTGTCAGGTTGCAACGCTTCGACGACGGTGCGCTTTTTCATGAAGTTGCCGGGCTGGGTAAATCAGGTTTCATTTTTGACCCGTGGGGCACCAGTATTGAACTCGTTGAAGATCCAGCACGGATTGGTTTTCACCACGTTCATCTCAGTGCTGCCGACCCAGAAGCTACGCTGGCCTTTTATCAAGAAACTTTTGCTGGGGTGCCTGCCAACCTTGGCACGGAGCTGACCGGACTACGTTTTGGTTCTGTTTGGCTATTTATTACTCAGCACACCAGTGTTGCACCTGCACCTACCTCTGGACGCGCGGTCGATCATATCGGTTTCGTAGTAGAGGATATTCAAACAAGTGCCGCGCTAGTCCGCGCCCATGGTTTCACTCTTGCGCAAGAACCCGCCGTGCCCGCTACAGGCCGCAGTGCTGCGCAACAGGCGTTTGTGCTTGGTCCTGACAAAGTGCAGTTGGCCCTAGTCGAAACGGGTTGGGCAGGAATCAATCCCTCTGAGTCCACTACACAGCAGTTACTCGTACCCCTGGCTTCCTATGAAGTACCCAAGACACCGTGGGGCGAACCCGACCTGCAAGGCATCTGGACCGGCGATGCAGCCGATGGTATTCCGTTGGAACGGCCGCGTGATGTGGCAGAGTCTGCAGGCCTTAGCGAAGCGGATGCAGCAGCGCGGCGCGAACGCTCCACACTCCGCAGCATCTGGGGCTACGAACGCGAATGGCGCGACACCACACTCGGCTACACCAAGCGCGCACCGCTAACACAGCTCGCCATGATCATCGATCCACCGGATGGCAGATTGCCACCGCGCACTGCTGCCGCCGCAGCACTTGCTGCCGCAGGTACAGACAACGAGCCAGCGTTGCCCAAAGGACCCGAAGATTTGAACTCCTGGGTACGGTGCATTACTCAAGGACTGCCCAATCAAATGATGCCCACCGTCTATAACAACGGCCTGCAAATCGTGCAAGGACCGCATACTGTTGCCATTCAAAAAGAAATGATTCATGAAACACGTATTATTCCCATCGATGGCAACCCGCATCTACAACCCGAACTTACCCAATGGCTCGGCGATTCGCGCGGCTGGTGGGAAGGTGACACGCTGGTTGTTGAGGTAACTAATTTCAATGGTCGTGTGTCTTATCAGGGCTCTAGTAAAGATATGAAATTGACCGAGCGTTTCACGCGAATTTCTCCCGACTTACTCGAATATGAATTCACGATCGATGATCCCAGTGTATGGACCAAACCCTGGACTGCAGTATTTCCGTTTGTGAAAGACGACACTCAGTACGAACTCGTTGAATACGCTTGCCATGAAGGCAACTATGCAATGACGAATATCCTCAATGGCGCACGTGCCAGTGAATAAATCAGCGTTTTAAAAGAATAAGGAGAACCCTATGCGATTTTCATTAGTCAAAGTTGTGGGTCTGGCTTTTGGCATTGCAATTTTTGCAATACCCGCTACTGCTCATCATGCTTTTTCGACCGAGTTCGATTCCACTAAACCCATCCGCTTAGTGGGCAAGATCACCCAAATGGAGTGGATCAATCCGCACTCATGGTTACATCTAGATGTAGTCAAGGAGGACGGGACTGTGGAAAGCTGGATGGTAGAAGCTGGCCCTGCCGGTGTGTTGGTACGCCGTGGCTGGACGAAAAATTCCATCGTGCCTGGCACCGAAGTAATTGTAGAAGGATATTTGGCACGCGATGGTTCGCAACGTGCTAATGGCCGTGATGTCACCCTCCCCGATGGCCAACGTTTGTTTGCCGGCTCATCAGCGCCGGATGCTCCGCTGGAATAATTGATTAAAGGGGTCAGACCCCTTATTTCGATTAAAGGGGTCAGACCCCTTTTTCAATCAGGGATCGCAGCCGGAGGTGGTAGGCTGCCGTGCCAGCTCACTGCAATCAAGCTCTGGTCAGAGGGCAAGAAGCCGCGGAAGTTGCTCTGTTGCAGATCTGACTTCGCCCAATGCGAGCGATGATTTTCCAGTGGATTTGCTTCAACTTCCTGCTCATGAAAGTCTATGGGTGTACTTATTAGCACAGCCCCGCGACTGACACGCTGGCAAGCTTGCAGAAATTTGTATCCCTGTTCTTTTTCAAAATGCTCAAGAATGTCGATGGCCAATACAAGGTCATAGCTGGCTGCTGGCAAGGTCGCCAACTGTTCAATCGCGTCTCCGACCAACATGCGGTTGTACGCATAGTCGTGCACTGGCGTGAAATAGACGGGGCAACCTTCAATGCCATCGATGCGTACCTTCCACTCATCCTTGCTGCGCTGAATCCCGTGAGAACCGTCGATCTTAAACAGATTGATGTTTTCCAAATTGTTACGCAGCAGAAAGCCGTATTGCCCCATGCCAACGCCTACATCGAGCACCGCTGCCGGCTGCAGCCTCTCGGCAAATCCTACGATGGTGCTTAGTTGCGAACTGTAACTGAAAGGCATTAACGATTCCGGATGCTGTAACTGATAATTGGCAACTATTTTAAAAGCAAAAGGCCAACAGCGACACCTTTAAAATAAAAGGGGTCTGACCACTATTTTTCCCTATTTTTCCTATTTTTCTTATTAGCGGCCTTGTGCGCTCTTGAGGATATTGTCGATTGTTTCATTGCTCTCTCCAACTTGTATCGGATTGAACCTGATGAAGCCTGTAAAACTTCGTAAGCGGCTCCCGGTGGCGCGGCAGCTTACTGAGCGACCTGTTCGACCATGTATTTAACGCCTTTGATGATTTCCTCATCGGAGAGGTCGGGGCGCTCTCCCTTCTTCGGCATCACGCCGGTGTTGCCGCTGAATCCGTTTAAGGCATGCCCGATCAGCGTGTCCATGCCTTGGGCGATGCGCCCAGCCCAGGCATCGGCGTTGCCAAGTGCCGGTGCACCTCCAACGCCGGGCGGGGCGTGACAGGCAATACAGACGGTCTTGTAGACCTGCTGCCCAGTCAGAGACGCCTTTGTAGCGGCCTGTTCTTCCGATTCTGCCGGGGCGACTTGTCCAGCGGCAACGGCGGTAAAAACGCCCAACACGAGCATGGATCTCTTGAAAAATTGCTGGTTCATAACATGTGTCCGATATAAGCTCTTTACTGGGCAATCATGCTAATCTGCGTTGCCCGAATACAACATTAATAATAACTCAAGTCTAGGGGATCCAGTTCCATGAGAATCCACATTCGTTCTCTCCTTTCATTTCTTGTTACCGCCTGTTTCACCATCAATGTTAGTACAGCCGCCGAAGCGCCTGAGCATGATCACGACGCAGCACAGGAGCAAGAAGCTTCAGCAGTTACAGTTAAGGCAGGGTCGTGGTCTGATCCATCGATCTGGTCTAGCGGGGCGGTTCCAGCGGAAGGTGAGATAGTCGCGATTAGCGAAGGCATGGACATCGTCCTCGATACCAGTCCACCAGCGCTGCATGGTATCAATCTCAACGGGAAACTCAGCTTTGCCAATGACAAGGATATCGAACTCACCACCGAGTGGATTCTGATGCGCGGAGAGCTGCAGGCTGGTAGTGAAAGAACTCCTCACACACGCAATGCGACGATAACACTGACCAATAATGTCCCTGATGAAAACATAAACGGAATGGGTGACCGGGGGATCATGATCGTGGGCGGAGTGTTGAGCCTGCACGGTGATCGGGAAAACGCCTGGACCAAACTGTCTGAAACTGCCAAAGCCGGTAGCACCACTATCAAAGTTCTCGATGCCGGCGGTTGGCGAGTCGGTGACGAAATCGTGCTGGCCTCGACGGATTTTAATCCCCGGCAGGCCGAGAGACGTCATGTATCACAGATCAGCGGCAATACGCTGACGCTAGATCAACCCCTCGAATACATGCATTACGGTGAGATCACCTTTGATGTCGATGAACGCGGCGAAGTCGGCCTGCTTACACGCAATATCCGCATCCAGGCCTCGGCTGATGCAGAACAGTCGTACTTAGGTGGGCATGTGATGGCGATGGCCGGCAGCAAAATGACCGTTTCTGGCATCGAGTTGCGTCGCATGGGTCAGCACCTGACGCTTGCCCGTTATCCCATCCACTGGCATATAAACGGCGACGTGACGGGGCAGTACATCAAGAACTCCGCGATTCACGACACCTTCAACCGCTGCGTAACCATTCATGGCTCGAATAATCTGCTTGTCGAAAACAACGTTACCTACAACACGGTGGGCCATTGCTTCTTCATGGAAGACGGTATCGAGACGGGTAACCAGATCGTTCATAACCTTGGCATCCAGACCAAGTGTCATCCGACCCTACCGTGTGAACCGACCAACCTCACTCTGCCTCATCAGTCTACCAATGGCCAGACGTCCGAGCATGTCCTGCTCCCTTCGGACAATACAGCCTCCACTTTCTGGATCACGAACCCCGACAATACTTACCGCGACAATGTGGCGGCGGGTTCCGACCAGGTCGGCTTCTGGATGGCCTTTCCTACGCATCCAACGGGGGCGTTCGAAGGTACCCAGATCAGTGCCGATACCTGGCCCGGAAGGACCAAGCTGCGAGAGTTCAGCGGCAATACCGCCCATTCCAATTTCGATGGCCTAATGCTCGACCGCGGCCCCAGACCCGACGGCACATTCGGTATCGCCGGCCCTAACCTTATCGCCCGCGCCGATCCTGCCGATACGAAAAGCGAGTTGTTGGTGTCAGTATTCGATAACTACACCGGCTATAAGAACCGCAATGGCGCCATCTGGGGCCGCGGTGAAATGCACCTGTACACCAATTTAAAACTAGCCGATAACGCTATCGGCTTCACCCATGCGTCTGCTTCTCCCGGTATCGCGCCCTACACGTCGCGCGTCGTGGACTCGCTGTTCGTGGGCGAGAGCGATAACATCGGCAACCCCACTACGCCCGAGGAAGTGGCGTATGGCCGCAGCCTGCCAGCCGCTGCAGCCGATTTCCCGATTCGCGGCTACGAGTTTTATGATTTCCACCACGAAGTGGAAAATGTCACATTCGTGAATTACGAGCCCAACGAGCTTCGTGATGCGGGCGCGCTATCCTACCTGTTATTTACCAGCTTCGGCATGAGCACCTCGAACTGGGTCAAGGGCATTAAATTCGACAACGCCAAGCCGGTCAGCTTCCCTCCGATCCAACGCCGCTGGGCGTCTGATTACGGACGCAGTGCTGCCTATAAGAGCGCGGCGTTCCATGACCTAGACGGATCGGTAAGCGGAACTCCCGGTGCCTACATAGTTCTCGACAACGGCATCGCAGCCAGTGAAGACCAGTGCGAAATGAAGCCGAGCTGGAATGCGGCAGTCTGCACCGGGGACATGGGGCGCTTCGCCATCGCTGGTGAGTTCAGCGGGTTCCAGGCTGGCCCTATTACTAATCCGATCATCCTCCAACGTAACGGCAGGCGGTTCGAATACACCGGGGGATCCACGATCGGCAGTGACGCCGAGGTAAGGGTTGAGACATCCCGGCCTACACTAACCCTGTCGTTGCAGGAAATGGATAAGGGTTCCTTTGTGATTTTCGAACTTCCCGAATTCACCACCGCTGCCACGGGCGCGCAACAAAGCAGCCTGGATGCGCTGAAGGGCGCCAGCCAGACATCATACTTCCGGGATGACAAGTCACTGTGGGTCAAGCTTGTGGTCGCGGAGGCTGATCTAGCTGCGGCAGGTTCCGGCGGTGCGGGTGGTCCTCCTGGTGCGGGCGGTCCTCCTGGTGCGGGCGGTCCTCCTGGTGCGGGCGGTCCTCCGCGCGGTCCTGGTGAGGGTGCTGTGGCTAGTGGAACCAGGATCGAAGTCAGCAGGTAAATTCAGCCCCGAAGAATGAACGTCAGCCCCGGCGCAAGCCAGGGCTTTCGCCTAGGTAGCCTTGCCGTGCTTTTATGAGGAAGTCCACCAAGAGAAAAATTGGGACTGCCTGAGGCATACCGGCTTGCCGGTATTTAAGGGGTCTAGCCCCTTATTTCCTTTGAATGACTACGTCTTTGCAAATAATTTAGCGTGGTCCGTAATGCGGAGCCGGAAGGTTGCGTTCATACGCACCTAGATCCGGCGCCGAACCTGTCATCACATCGTTGATACCCGGCAGAAGGATGCCTGCATCAACAGCCACAGAGCCGTCAGTAAGACTAAAATCAAAATCCTGTGGCTGATACAGCGTGCGTGCATCAGGGCCCGGTGGTTGTACATTTACAAAAGTATCGAAATCTACCAGCACACTATGGGTATCCTGCCGACTAGCGGCACTGTAACTGGCAAGATCCGGAAAACGCCGCACTTCCCTAGACTTGCTTTCAAGGTCTGACTGGGCTCGAGTGGATAGCGGCGCTACTGTAACGGCAGTGCCAGCTTCACCTGGAAAATTGACCATCATCGAAAACGGTGGCGTGCTCCATTCGAAGGCAAACTCACCTCCTTGATTGGAACGAAACCCGTTGTAATCCGAACTGGAATAATTAGTGTTGGTTTCAACTGCAAAAATTTCTGGTGTACCACTTTGCCCAAGAATAAGGTTGTTGCGGTAATGCACATTGGAAGCCGCCAGCAACATGGGTTTTACCGGCGCGATAAACGTATTGTGATACACCAGAATTCCCGCCGAAGATGCAGTGAATTTCACCGCTCCGCCTTCAGGCGCGTGATACACCACATTGCGGATAAAATAGGCCGGCCCGCCAAACATGGGTTGCACACTGAGTGCCCGATGCCCGTGATTGAAACAGCGGTTGCGGAAAATGCGGATATTGTGAGCACCTCCATCGGCTTCAATGCAGTTGTCCTCCATATGACTGATGTCATTGTTGTAAAAGTCGATGGATACCGGCATACGCTCGCGCAGTGGAGCAGGTGAGCCATCCGGATTTCCATACGTGGCAACATCCACACCATCATGAAAGTTCTCGATGCGGTTGTAAGCCACCACATGACCTGCTCCGTAAACCTTGATGGCATATTCGGACACCAGCGGAGGTGGCCCGTCTGCGCCGAAATAAGGCTCCCATACTGGACCGGTAAACCCCATCAAGTGATCCGAAGCAAACTTGCCGATCAGGACATTGTCGGTGATGGTGTAATCTCTTGAACCTGACCAGTCGGTATATATTCCCCGACCGATGTTCTCAAAACGCGAATTCTTGATGGTGAGTCCCGAGGAGCCGGCGATATTCTTCAATCCCGCCTGAAACACAAGTTCAGTATTACGGAACGTCAACCCTTCAAAGTAGTTGTAGTTGGCAGCCATGACATTGAACAAGTTGTAGGCACCATCACCATCAAAAATAACCTCGCCGTCACCAGCCGACTTGATCACGATGGGGGCTTCGTAGGTGCCGCTCTGGGTCAGAAAATAAGTGCCACTGGAAATAGTGCCGAAGCCACCCTGATAAGCATAACGATTGTCTTTGTAGACACCGGCATGCATCAGGATGGTATCGCCAGGCTGTACCCGCGGCGGATAGGTATTGAAATTATCAGAACCGGATGAGCCCGTATAATAGGCCGCCAGCAAATTGCTGAACGCTGGCTGAAGTTTTTCACCCACATAGTCAACAGGATAAACGTGATACTCCTTGCCTGTGGCAGCTGGTACCGGCTCTGCCCGAGTACTAGTAACGAGTTGCTGTTGAGGCTCGCCGGTAATGCCATCTGCATCGGACATGACCAAGCGCACCTCGTAGGCAGTGCCTGGTTCTAGGTCAAAGAGGCTGCCGGCAAACATGTGCGGGGTAACATACTGAAGTGCATTTTCATTAATCCGCTCGCCCCCGATACGCAACAGGGCTGGACCCTGCTGCCAGCTGGACTCACCAGCCTGGCGATATTCAATTGCGGCCATGGCATTGCGATTATCGTCTCCGACCAATGTCCATTCAAACCCAAGCGAGATCAACGTGGGTGGTTCAACAAAGACTGTGCCGGCACTAGTACCATCTGCACACCATGCACTGCCGGTCACCAAAGCCAGGCCCATAACCAGCAAGACCCCGCCAAAGTCCTGAGACAATATTCTGGTCATCATAAAAATTTCCTGAATGGAGTTGAAGTGAAAATCCGCTAGTTTAGGTTAGCTAGTTTAACTCCTGATTGCGATCTGGTGCTGGTTGGTAGCGTAACATGCTGTCGCTCAACTGGATGATCTTCAGAATCGAAAGCTCCGCTGGAATAAAAAAGTTACATAGCCGGTGCATGCCACTAAATTTCTAAAGCTGTAGATCGATAAGCACCATCACAATATCAGCGCAGTGTGCTATAGCACAGCCGTACCCAGTGCCGGGTCGCTGAGTCCATCTTGACCAGTTTCAACACGACCAGCAAAGCGCCGCAGATAACCGTCTAGCGTGAGGTCCGTAACACTCAGATCGTACCAGTGGGCACTATTGTGTAAGGAGAAGCGCTGCTTAATTTGCCCACCAGGCGCGAGTGTCAACTGCCACGGCCCCCCGCTCGAGTAGGTTTCGTCCTGAATGGTCAGTGAGCAGGTTTCGGTGCCAGGATTTGTCAGGACCACCACTACATCACCGATGCCTGCATCGTATTCAATTGTACATTCCGGCTTGATGCTGTCGGCTGAATCTCGAAATACACGCACGAAGCCAGCAGGTCCATATACCCATAAGTCATAGCCGCTATCATCAGAAGCAATTTCCCAGATATCCGCCAATTTTTTGCCGGCTTCAACAGTGTAGCGCCGCGGAATTCGATCAAGATGCAACTTGTCGTAGACATGATATACGACGCCACGCGCACCATTGTTCATAAACGTAAGTGACACGTTCTTGCCCTGCGTAACTTCGGCATTTACGTGCAATACATAAGGTAGCTTACGCGACAGCCGCGTGCCAGCCTCCTGAAATAACATCTGATGGTTTTGCGGTACGAAATAATCCGGCATCGTTAGTTGCTGGGCTTCCAGCGCGAGGTAATTACTTGTATCAGGCAGAGGTGTTGGTTGGATATCGCCACGCTCGCTAAAATCAAAGGTAGAGGTCAAGTCGCCACAAACGGCGCGATGCCACGGGCTGACATTGGGCACAGCGATATCGAAGCGCTGTTCTAGAAACATGCTGATCGAAGTGTGATCGAATACTTCGGAGCTTACCCAGCCACCCTTACTCCATGGCGACACCACATACATTGGTACCCGCGCGCTGAGTCCGAACGGACGTAGGTTACCTGAGGTCGTGTCCTCGGGGTCGATATGTTTACGGGCTGGATCGGAAAAATATTCCCCATCGAGATTCATTGTCGCCTTACCAGCCATGCTGCCATCGGGATTGTACGAAGGCACGCTGGGAGGTGGCACATGATCGAACATGCCATCGTTCTCATCGAACGTCAGGAACAGAGCAGCTTTGCTCCATACCTCAAGATTGGCGGTTAGCGCATTAAGCACCTGCTCGGTGAAATGACCGCCTTTCTGTGGACTGGAAGGAGCACCTGGATGTTCAGAAAAAGCCCGTGGTGGTAGCACCCAGCATACCTCCGGCAGCGTGTTATTTTTAACATCCTCAGCGAGATCCTCTAGTGTCCACAACGACATGCCTTTCTCGTAAACCGGAGAGCCTGGTGCAGCCGTTCTGAAACCAGCGAAGGCCAACCCGCCATGCATCGCACCGGTCCAATTGTCATTGGGATCCTGATATATGCGCCAACTGATGTCTGCGGCCTCGAGCAGTTCCGGTAAGGTCGGCCACTGAAACGCGCTGTCCTTATAGGTATAGCCTGGCACCGGCCACTTATCAACCTCGGGGTTAGCGATCCAGCAGCGCAGGTTGTCCGGTTCGGAATCGGTGTCAGTACAATTGACACCCTGAGCGGCGAGTTCAGGATTAAAATTGGAGCCACTGAAAAAGGTGATGCGGTTTGGGTCTGTGCCCGCCGTGATGGAACAATGATAACCATCACAAATCGTGAAAGCCTCAGCAAGTGCAAACTGGAAAGGGATGTCTTCGCGCTTGTAGTATCCCATCGAATTGTCATGTTTGTATTTGGGCCACGAGCCGAATTTGCCTTGATTCCAGGCCGCCTGCGAATCCGCAAAACTATGCGGCGTACTGGGCGCCAGCAAGGCATTGAACGCTAGCGGATCCATATGAAATGGAGCAATTTCCTTGGTGCCATTCGACTGAAACCATACCGGCTTGCCGCTTTCGAGCGGTACTGGGAAACGGTCGCCGAAACCCCGTACACCTTTCATAGTGCCGAAATAATGATCGAAGCCGCGGTTCTCCTGCATGAGGATGACGATATGCTTAAGATCCTTGATAGTGCCTGTTTCAACAGTGGGCTCCGCCGCTAGGGCTCGCTGGATACTAGCGGGCAGAGCTACAAAAGTTGCTGCGGCACTGGTGCCAGCGGTAAATGATAAAAACTGGCGTCGATCAATACTCATTATCACTTCTCCAGAAGCAGGTTCGAATGCACAGGAAAATCCACGTGTATTTTCTGTAAAAATTTTTTTCTGCCGCAAGCATGTCGCAACAATGTTTAATCAGAGTAAATATCAGGATGGTAAATGGTAAAAAAAAAATGAAGATCAACCAAGAAATGAGCGGAAATCTCAAATTATCCATGGTGTAAATTGAGAAAATTAAGATGCCATAACATCCTTGTTATGGCATCGATCTATACTTAAATCTAACGCTGTGAGTTGTTTGTCTTTACGACCAGCGGCTGTGTCCATGCCATTTCCACATCCCCATCCGCATACGGATTAGCATGCAATTTTGTGGAGGTGATACGAGCTCGGACGTAGATTTCATTTCCTCTAACCTTATAACTTGCTTTTGTACCATTCACTTCGTTCAGCACTTTGCCAATGTCAGCGCTGTAGCGAATGATACTGTTGTGCAGGTGATCTAGGCTGCCTTCATGTTCGTGCGGAGCATTGGCTTCTTCATGGCCTTGCAGATCTGCATTCTGCAATGTGCCAATAAACTCCACACGATATTCCACGCCTGACTGGGGTTCGATTTCGATCTCAATACCTTCTGACGTAATCTCCAGATTCTTGAGAGTAACACCAGTGCTATTGTAGAAATCACCATGCTTGATTGCATCGGTGATTTTGTTCGGTGTAAGCCATTGCGATTTAACCATTATCCAGCCACGACCCGGATTGACTTCGCCGAGGCCCCATACCGTGTATTCGTGCGCATCATCAACAGCAAGCCCGTAGAACACACTACGGTTCATTTCACCAAGCCGTTTAGCCAGCACAATATCCCACATGCGTTCAGTGCTCTCATGTAAAGCATCTCCATAGTTGCGCACATCGGAGTGACCGTTGTACATCTCGAAAAATCCGTCACCTGGCGCATGATCAAGATTCACAAAATCTTCCGCAGTTTCCGCAAAATGAAAGTTTGGATGATTGAGATGTATGAACATCGGTTGGTTATACTGCTTGCCTTGTGCAACTACCGAGTCCAAATTTTTCTGGATGGTATCTGCAACACTACTGCCTTCAATAGGCGCAATAAAATCAACCAGATTTACGCCGTTCATATGTACCGGATGATTATGGTGACTCGCCGTGATCTCTTCACCCTTGATAAATATGAAGCGGTTGGCTTCCTCGAACAATGCACGGAATTCATCCAGCGTTTTAATTTTTACTTCACGCTTACCGTCCACCACGCGCTCTTCCACCCAATCAGATCCAAATGCTGCGAGGTAATTCTCATAGGCCTTATGGATCTGCTCAACCGGACGCGCGGTCGCATCAATCGGATACCACTTCGAACCAATTTGCAGAGTATTGTGGTCGCTCAACACAAGAAACTGATAGCCGTGTTCCTTGTACCACTGAGCTACTAGTTCAGGTGGTGTATCACCGTCACTCCACCAAGTATGGGTGTGCGTATTGCCTTTCCACCAGCGTGTTTCGCCTTCAAACTCAGCCGCCTGGGTATGGGCGGCAGCAAGTAGCAGTAATGCATATGCAACTTTTTTAAGTTTCATGTAGTTTTCCTATGATTCCTAGAATTGATATTCATACTGCAGAAAGAACGAACGAGGCTTGCCGTTCCAGCCATAAAAATTGTAGTAGTTCGAATCATTCAGGCCGATTTCACCGCGAACTGACGCACGCGACAGCACTGCAACACCTAGGCCACCACGCTCGTAATATTTCTCACCTAGAAGATTAACTGCACGTAACATAAAACGATGTTCTTTGTTGTCGCCCATCAAATACTGGACTGAACCATTTAGAACTACGTAATCGCCGAAATTGAGATCTGGTGTGGTACGGTTGCCACTTGCATCAACAATCTTGCTTGAGCGTCCGTCAGCGTAGGCCCACTCAGGACCCTGCCATTTTGGATTCAGCGATACTATCCAATTCTCATTAGGGGTGTATGACATCAGCATCGATGCCGACCACTCAGCACGTTCGCCTGACTGTCTGAACTTATTTTCTCCGGCAGCACCAGGAACAACAAAACTTAACGCAGTTCCAGTGTGGTCCAGCTGCGCCTTCTGGCCAAAGATTGGATTCGGCTCAAGCGACTCCATATTAGTTAAAGTAAAGTCTGCTTCCCATTTATCAATGTCTAGCGAGATATCTAGCGTCACGCCAGTTATATCCTGCTCGGTACGCATATTGAAATTGGCAGTTTTTGTATCCGCAATACCCAGAGACAGTGCTAACTGGCAGAAGGCATCAGGCGTGATGATGTTCGGATTTATGTCGGTAGCAAGTACACCTGGATAGTTAATGCAGACATTCTTCAACTGAGCTGAGCCAAACATGTGGTCGATTGTGGTAGTAAAATAGCCGAGCTCAACGTTGAAAGTGCCACCGAAAATATCACCATCGATGCCTATACCACTGTTGTAGGCTTCGACCTGTTGGGTTTGGATCGTCGGGTTGGCAACCCTGTTGCCCGCAAAACCTGCTTCCGCTGTAGTGGGCGGGCTATAAGAAGTGCCACCACTAGAGCGAATATACATTCCTGACATCAATTCCTGACGCAGGCCATATTTCCAGATTGATTCGTCGTTGAAACTGCTATTGAAATCGTGACGACTAGAAATAGATATATTGGTGGGAAAATAGAAGTCCGTACTCATGCGCAGCTCGCCATAAATACCATTGCTCTGCACTTTTTTGTCACTCATTCCGTAGACAACTGATGAGTTGTCGCCGTAAGTAATACTCTGTAAACCCAGCACACCTTCAAGATTTTCGTTGAGTGTGTATTTGATGCGATTGTTAAAACCGTAATCCACATAACCAGCCATTGCCTGATCGGCATCTCCCACGCCTTTTACCGGCACGCCAGTGCCGAAGCCTGCAATACTTTCAATCACATAACCCATTGGCGCGCCTATTGGAAAAGGATTAGCCAAGGTGCCGTAGGGCACGCCCTGCGCATTTACATAGATGCCGGATTTTGCAGTGTTGCTTGCATTGCCTTGTGCACCGAACGGATTGGTTACGCAACCGGTAGGCAGACCTTCAACAGTTGCGGCAAATTTTTCGTAGGATGTGGCAGTAGTGAAACTAGTAATGCCTTTTGTGGCAGCTATAGCGCGCACATTAGGGGCTAGGTCGGCAAGCCGTGGTATGTTGCACACCTGCGCTAGAAACTCAGTATTTTTCAGGCGTGGATCGGTGTAATACGCCTCTGCTTCATAATCAAGTTGGTCGGTGAAACTAGTTTTGAAGCGCGCCTCCCACATCGGAAATTCAGTCTTGTTAGGTGTTAAGATCGTGGTGCTTGGAAAAGAATCCTCAAAGTCGATCGTATTGAACTGATATCCTAAACGAAATTCGGTATCTTCGTTGATGGCCCATAGGTATTTAGCCCCAATCGAGTTGTAGCTGTAGGGAAAATCATGATAACCGCCCAGCGCGAGAATGTTGTCGACATAGGCTTCTTTGCTAAAAATTTCATGCGCATCATTTTCAAACGTGCGACCAAAAAGCATCAAGTAATGTTCGCCGCTGGAGCCGAGCGGCACGGTAACGTTGCCGTACATTTCGCGGGTCTTGAAATTGCCAGTGTAGAAGCCGACCTCGCCTTTAACTTCATCGCCAGCTTCAGGACGCTTGTATACAGCATTGACTACACCGAGGCCGCCATTACCACCAAAATAGAGGCTTTGGCCGCCACGAAAGACTTCAACGTTTTCGATCATACGTGGATCTAACGCAGTTGCGCCCCACAGGCTTTCGAGCGGCGTGCCGCGATCGAAAGTTGGTATGCCATCAAGTAGCAGCAGCGTATCGCGGTCGGTGCCGCCATCTATACGAATCGTGAACTCGCCTTCGTCAGGTGAGTAGCCTATATTCGCACCACGAATTAGACCTGCCGCGAGTTCGCCGAAGTTAGTGAAACCACCAGTTTTTATTTCAGCGGCATCGATAATCTGCACCTGTGTACCAAAACGTGCAACATCCACTGCCAGCATGGACACGCCGGCGTTGAGAGCTTTGCCCTCAACGAGAATTTCTTCAACACCACTTGGAGCGCGGGTTACAGGTTCTGCAGGTTGAGCGGCAGGTGCTTGCTGAGCCAAAGCAGTTTGCGCTAACACAGCGGAGGTGATTATCAGGCTCAGTATGCGTTTTTTAAATTGGGTCTTTCCGGAAAATTCTGGCGTAAACTGCACGCATTTGTGACTCTTCTCAATGAATAACATCCTACATTCTCCTGGTTTTTTAACTACAATTAAGTGCGCGTTGCCTACAACTAAAAACTATTTTTGTAGACGTGCCCAAGTTACTCAGAAGAAATTAAATTAATGTTAAAAAAAAAATTAATAAGCAAACTTACCAATAATTTTGGACGATAATTTTCATCTTTTTATATTAAAGAACGCTTTTTATTTACACTTTTTTAAACCCTCGAAGCATTGTTAATTCTGCAACCGGGTACATGAATAGACTATTGCTGCACAAACCTAGCGGGTATGGCGAAGAATGCATAAACGCTTCATATATGTGAGGTCTTGCATGCCTAAAATTGTCTTAATGTAGGCATCCCCGAAACTGCACTAGCAACTGTACAGTGCAGATAAATTTCGCTGCGCTAATCCATAATTGCCGCACCCATATAACCATAATGGCTGCTACCCTATAGATCTCCTCGCAAAGATAATTAATTAACCGACCGCCTCACGAATGCGCGCATGGGCTAGCACGCAAAGTACTGACCCGCCCTACAGGCATCGACTTAATTGCACTGACTAGTTCTGGAATGTTTACAATTTTTTGCCTACTCGAAACTTTTACGCATCTAATTGACAACTCTAAATTGTATCTATACCGTTTAGTTTGTTCCTAAACTAGGGTTCCAACATGAAACGTCTTGTAACTACACTTTTTACAATTACCGCAACTGCACTAGTTGTCGGAACTGCTTCAGCCCACCACAGCCAGGCTATGTTCGATACAACTCAAGAGTTATTGCTTCAAGGAACCGTTGCGCGGTTCGACTGGGTAAACCCGCATATGTACTTGACGGTCGAGACCTTAGGTCCTGACGGCAAGCCAGCGTTGGTAGAAGGCGAAGGCCTCGCGATTACGCAGGCTCGCGTCGACGGCCTTAACCGGGAGGCGCTCCAGCCCGGCACCGCGGTGGTTATGCGCGTAAACCCCAATCGCGGCGGCTGGGGCAAGCAGGTCCGTATTCTCGACGTTACGACCGAAGATGGCGAAATACATGCATTCTATGCAGGCAAAGCCCGCGATCGCACGCTAACACCAGCCGCGACCCTCGAGGGTAACTGGGCTCCCTCACGGCAGGCATTGGGCGCCAGTTTCGGAGCCATGGCGGGCTGGCCGGTCACGCCGGCAGGCCGGGCTATTCAAGAACAACTGGTCTCTGATGGGCTCTGTTTTGTCGAACCCATAACACCAATCCTCTCGATACTCGACGAGCTGCGCACGATCCAGATCGGCGAAAATGAAATTGTGATGAACTTCGAAAACTCGGGCGAACATGTTGTCCGCACGGTTTATATGAACATAGAACATCCGGCCGACGTTCAACCCTCGCTGCATGGGCACGCCATCGGCAAGTGGGAAGGCGACACGCTCGTCATCGATACAATCGCCTTCGAGCCTAATCCCTCCGGCACTGCCTTGAACGTGCCATCGAGTGCAGGCAAACACACAGTCGAGCGGCTGACACTCACCGAAGATCACACCCGGCTGCGTTATGAGACCACCTTGGAAGACCCGGTTTATCTCAGTGGGCCAGCCACACTGACAATGCAATGGGACCACCGCCCCGACCTCGAGTTTTCGCCCGCCTCCGAGATCTGCGACTTGGAAGTAGCCGCTAGGTATCGCGCCAACCTACCGCAGTAAGCTCGACAGCCCCACCCACTGAGGAGTCTAGGAAAGGCTTTTAATGGTGGGGTACAGAGTAATGAGATTTACTTAGGCCTGAACATCGCTGACATTTTGTCAGCGCTTTCTACCACAGATGGCGTAGCTCAATAGCTTAGTGGGTGATCTGCACCAAGGACTCACTGTTGGGCAATGGATTTAACACAGTTTTTTCATGCAAAAGTGGCATCAAGGCTGGTTGCAGAATTTTAAGCAACTGAGAAGCCAGCCCGCTGGTAAATTCGAAATTACCCGCCGCAGGCCCACCCACACTCGCGAGTATCGTGCCGAAAAAACGGTCGTCTATAAAAAAGGTAAAAATCGCATTACGGTCGACCACTGTTTCTTCCAGCAATTGCAGTCCAGGACCAAATCGGCGACTGCGATGATCACCAGTTCCAGTTTTTCCGCCGACTGCTAACGGCTGACCATCAGGACCAATGAATACACCGCTCAGTCGGCGGCCGGTTCCGGTTTCAACAATTTCAATCAAGGCCTTACGCACGGTACGACTTATGGCCTGCGACAGTACTCGCTCGCCCACTTGGGGAGTGGCTTGAATAAGTGTTTCGTACGGTGTGCCAGCTGCAAATTCCAAAGATTGTATGCTGGCCATTGGTAGGCTGAGCCCATCGTTGACAATGATTCCCATCAGCTGCGCCAAAGCTAGCGGGCGATCCGCCGAAACTCCCAGAGCTGTGGCAAAAGAAGGCACTAGACTTGGAAAGGGGTAACCAAGTTGTTGCCATTGACGATGAATGGCAGCAAAGGCTTCTTGTTCTACCATGATACGAACACGATTGAGCTGCTTGTTTTGGCTGCTGGTTTTAAACAACCAAGCATAAGATGTCTGCCGCTCGTCCACACTGGCATTGACCATTTCATCAAAAGTGGCACCAGGATTGGCTAACTGATATTCGACTAACCAAAGTTCTAGCGGATGTACACCCGCCAAATAAGCACGATCGTTGCTGTTGAACTTGTCCCTGCCATACTGACTGTAAAGTTTTTGCAACTGCGCCCTATCCGGCATTTCATTCATAAGGCGCTGCGCCATAAATGCTGTCATGGCTTCAATACTTGCGTTCGGTTGCACCGCTCTAAATGCCATCGCAAGGCGATAAGGAGTCTTACTAACGTGCATGGCTAATGTTTTTACCAGCTGTGCACCACTGAGGTTGCGGTAGCTGCGGTAAATGGTTTGTAGATATTCCTTGCCCTCAAAATCAGCAAAGCGTTCAAGGTATGCCTGCCGCAAAGGACCGTCTTCATTTTTTAACAGCTCATCAATGCCCGGGATTTCATTAATATAAAAATGGCTGATATCGCGCATCAAACGGATAAATACTAGGTTCACAGACCGATTGAACGCCTCATTAACGGACATCACTCGAGTATCATCACTGCGCTCAAAATTATTGAAGTGATGCTGACCACCTGCAGTAAAAAACAATTCAGTCGGGCTGGCGGAGTACTGCCGAGTCATTGCGGCTTCCAGCAACTTTTCCAAGGTTATTTCTGGCTGCTCGTTCAATTGCTCCACCACCCACAAGCGTAAGGGATCGTTAGCAACATCGACTGACTGTAAGGGAATACCTGTAGGAGTACTCATATAACGGTAATACAAAGTTTCAATTATGTGCAAATAGGTAATCAGGGTTCTTAGTTTGGCCGTGGAACCTAGATCAAGCTTGGATCCGTCATTAAGATCGAAAGGCATGTTCAGGTTGTCAGTTTGTACTCTCAGCTTGTTGCCGTCAGGTGTGCTTTCATAAATCAATACACTGAAACGCACTGCATCAAGTTGATCTGCCTGCAGCAATTTTTCACCAATCAGACCCATGGCAAGCGCCTGCTCTGGATCAACTAGATTCTGCAATACATCCTCAACGTTCTGCTGAACTGCGCTTGCCACCGTTGTTTTAACTGTGAGATCGAACCGATCAAGTTCGTAAAGACTTTTAACATCCAGCAGCGACAACAACTCCGTGCGGACATTATTGACAGCTTTTTGCCTTATGAATGGCGGACTGTCGAGCACAGGCAAACTTTCGCGAAAGCTCAGCGGCTGGGCAAGTGCTGCCTGTTGCAAGGCAGGGTCTATCACACCACTGGCACCAAGTACTCGCACATAACTGTCAGTGAGCTGGGCTAATTCTTCGTGCGCCTCCAGTAGATAATAGGAAGGGCGTCGTTGCGACAACAACAGACTGAGCGCTGCCTTGAATACCTGCGCCTGCTGCACTAAAAGTTCTCGATTATTCTGGCGTAGCAAATTATTGGCCGCGTCGAAATCGATGCCGTACCAAGCCCACAAACCATCACCAATGCCTTGGATTTCTCCGAAACCTACCCGCCCTGCCAAGGGTGTGGAATTTATATAGTCTAGGACTATACGACGGCGGGCATCGGATGTGTCGGGGCCATGTTGGTAGGCGCGTAATGAAGCGGAAATCATTTGCAGCAGTTTTGCATCCGAATCAACAGTAAGCCCTGCAGGTGAGTAGCGAAATTTTTCGAGCTGTGTTGCCAAGGTACTGGCACCAGCGGCCTCCGGTCTGTTGGTAAATGTGTTGACGGCGTTGTCACGTATCACTTGACCAAGCCGCCACCAATCTACAGCCGGGTTACGTTCAGGATATTCTTCTTCCAGTAAATGCTGGTCTTCTATAAATAACAGGCTGGAAACAAGCAAGGGAGGGATATCTTCAAACTCTTTGAATATACGCTGCGGCTGTTGACTGTTGTGCAACACAATCCCGTCATTATCGAGAATAGAGAGCCCAGTTTGCGATTTTTCTTTGTAGGGAGGGTTACCACCAAGCCGAATAAATTCCTGCATGTCCTTGGACAATGTGGCTTGTTGAGTTACTGCATATCCTTGTTGCGGGAGGGCTTTGCTTAACGACTCAAGATGGGTAAATCCCTGTCGTTCATTATAAGGGCCGGATGTGGGAAAAATGATGGCTGAGGACGGCCCTGCTTCCACATCAAAGGTCATGCGATCGGCAAAACGGGAGAACACTCTTGACTGCAGGTAGCTTGTTTGTATTTCAAACCAACCAGCCGCGCCCAGAACAGCACAACACACAAACCGAAAAATCCACTTAAGCAAGGCGCTTATCCTTTTTCATCAGGCTCCAATCTAAGCCAAAGAAATGAAACTTAGTTCAGGAATGATCCTTTATATAATTACGTTCGTACTCACGCTGGGCGTGATTCTGTTCTTTTTTGACTGCTTTGGCAGCCTGCTGTGCTATTCCGAACGAATGCTGTCTGGATTTTTGTGTGCTGATCCCTGGCACAGATAACAACTTTTCCAGATCCGATAGATTGCAGGAAGGACAAAGTGCAATCTCACTGCCGCGCACCATTTTTTCAAACTGGTGCGAGCAAGAGCGACATTTGTAATCGAAGATTGGCATGAAAAATAAACACTCCAAATGGTTGTTGGCAAATACATCCTTTCTCTTGTCACCGCGATCAATCGTTATTCTGCCCTGCTGAACAATACCTACGAATAATAGCTACCTGAGCTTAATATTACCCACTCGAGCATGGGAAATGCAGGAGCAGGAGCAAAAGTAACACTCCTAAAAAATCGGTCACATCACGGCGAGAATGGAATCCACAGTGTAGTCGATGTTGGCAGCATTGAGTCCAGCGACGTTTATACGACTGGAACCAACCAAGTAAATACTATAAGTACCAATCAGTTTCTTGACTTGTTCAGGTGTCAACCCGAGAAATGAAAACATGCCTTTTTCCTTCTGGATGAAGGAGAAATCATTATTTCCACTTTTGGCTTTGAGTTTGTTCACTAAAGTAGCACGTAAACCATTGATACGATCGCGCATTTCGGTAAGTTCAGCATCCCACTCGTTGCGCAGCGTGGCATCGTCCAGAATCATCGCGACCAGCGCAGCGCCGTGTGCGGGAGGCACAGAGTACATCTCGCGTGCAGTGCCTACTACCTGACTGGCTGCGGCTTCAGCGGCCGTTGCACTATCGGCAATTACCATTACGGCACCGGTGCGCTCCCGATACAGACCAAAGTTTTTGGAATTAGAACTGGCTACTATCACTTCCGGTAGCGTTTCGGTGAGCAAACGCAAACCATAAACATCTTCATCAAGGCCATCACCCAAACCTTGATAAGCCAAGTCAATAAAAGGAGTAAATCCTTGTTTGAGCGCAGCATCGGCGAGGGCTTCCCACATGCTGTGTGTCAAATCAGCACCACAAGGATTGTGACAGCAGCCATGAATAAGCACTAAATCGCCTTTGCCTGCATTCTTCAACTTGCTCATCATCTGGTCAAACTTGATTTGATGGGATACATAATCGTAATACGGATAGAGTTCCAGCTTCAGTCCCGCCGAACCCAGTAGTGGAATATGGTTGTTCCAGGTGGGATCACTGACAAAGATGCGAGTGTCAGGATAATTTCTGGCGACAAATTCAGCGGCTACGCGCAAAGAACCGGAGCCCCCAGGGGCCAACACTGTGGCAACTCGATTATCTCGTAAGGCTGAACTGTCGGCACCAAGCAACAATTGAGCAGTATGTTTGATAAATAATTCTGGGCCAGCCTGCGCAATGTAGGACTTGGAATCTTCTGTTTGCCAGAGTTTATTTTCTGCGGTTTTTACCGCTTTCATCACGGGGCAGTTACCGGCCTCATCCTTGTATACACCAACACCAAGATCTACTTTTTTAGGATTGGTATCGTTTTTATAAGCTGCAGACAAACCCAGAATTGGATCAGGTGGGCGACGCTCAATCGATTGAAACATTGCAATATCCGTGTAGTAAAAGAAATGGGAGGATGTCCGATCTAGACAGGGCAAGATTATACCAGCAGGCAGCTACAGGCAAAATCACATTTGCCCACATTTCAAGCTGGGTTGATGCATCTAAAACATGTGGTTATTTTCGACTGGTAGTACTTGGAATGTTGTTATTCATCTCTTGCACCTTTTGCTTCAGGGCTTTTTTGTAATCTGCCAACTGGGCTGCAACTTCAAGCGAACTGGTACCAAGAATCTCAACAGCCAGCACACCTGCATTCAGTGCCCCATTGAGGGCAACTGTTGCTACCGGAATTCCTGCGGGCATTTGTACCATGGATAGAATTGAGTCCCAGCCGTCGATGGAATTGCTCGATTTGATGGGCACACCAATAACCGGCAATGTAGTAATCGATGCCACCATACCGGGCAAATGCGCTGCACCACCTGCACCGGCAATGATGACACTAAGACCACGTTCGCGCGCAGTATTGGCATATTCAAACATGACCTCTGGTGTTCTATGCGCAGACACCACGGCAATTTCATAAGGGATGCAAAATTGTCCGAGGATGTCGGCAGCAGCTTGCATGACAGGCAAATCAGAGGCACTGCCCATGATGATGCCTACTTTTGCCAATGCCTTGGAGTTTGTTTGACGCTTAGCCAAGCCTTGGGGTTTTATTTTGCTCATCTTGTTTGCTCATGTTGGTTGCGCATGTTGATTACTTGTAACTATTAGACGCTTTCACTACCAAAATTTCAGACTAAACCACGAAAAATTGCTCAATGGCACTCTAATACAGCCTAAACCCAATCAGACATTGGTGCTGCATACACCACTATTTACACTACTTTTTTATACTACCACCTTGATTACTTTTTTGACCATTTCCACTTTTTCAAGCAAGCGATTTACATCTACATCTAAAATAGTGATATGTCCCATTTTGCGTTGCGGTCGGGTAAATTTTTTACCATAAAGAAATAAACTAACGCCTGAAATTTGCAGTAATTGTTCCACACCTTCGTATCGCGCTACACCGCTGAACCCTTCTGCACCGAGCAGATTCACCATTGCTGATGGAGATTTCATGGTGGTAGCACCCAGTGGCAAATTCAAGATTGCGCGAAGGTGTTGCTCATATTGCGATGTGTAATTAGCATTAATGGTTTGATGACCACTGTTATGGGGGCGTGGCGCTACTTCATTAACGAGTACTTCTCCACTTTTTGTCACGAACATTTCTACCGCCAGCAAACCAACTAGTTGCAGACTTTCCACTACTTGTCTGGCAATTGTATCTGCTCTGTGCAAAATGGCGGGAGCAGCAGAACTCGGTGACAATAAATAATCAACCAAATTGTGGTCGGCATGAAACACACATTCGACGGCGGGAAATACTGCAACCTCACCTTTGGCATTACGCGCAACAATTACAGATATTTCGCGATCGAAATCAATATATTGCTCCAGCAATCCAGGCGCATCAAAGGCCTTGTCTATGTCACTGACACTTTCAATTCGTTGCACACCCCCACCATCGTAACCACCTTTGCCTAGTTTGTTAAAAGCTGGCAAACGGGCAATGTTGTGCAGGATGTCAGCACGATTTTCGACCAACACAAAGTCCGCTGTTGGAATGCCATGTTCAAGATAGAACTGTTTTTGTTTACGTTTGTCTTGAATTATTTCGATGACACGGGGCTGTGGGTAAACTGCCTTACCTTCCCTTTCAAGTTGATATAAGGCTTCGACATTAACGTTTTCAATTTCGATTGTAAGCAAATCAACCTGTTTGCCAAAATTATAAACAGTGGCGAAATCTGTGATTGAACCTAAGTGGAAAGAGGAGGCAATATGTTTGCAAGGTGCAACTTCGGAAGGATCGAGAACAGCTGTGAATATATCAAAATTGGTGCAGGACCCAATCAACATGCGGCCTAATTGTCCGCCGCCCAATATGCCCAATTTAAAGTCTTGATAGAAAGCTTTCATGTTCGCTTAGAAGTCACTTTTTTGCGCAAAAAAGCCGCTTTTGACAGGAAAGCGGCGCATGTTAACACTGAGTCTAGAGCATTGAAACGGGTTATTTGACGAGGTATTACTGCATTGCAAACCTGTCATGGTTTGATTTTTTGCAAGAGGGCATACGCTTCTTTGTGGGTCGGTTCCAACTCTAGTGTTCTACGCAAATCTGCCTTGGCACGCACCAGCTCTTCAATTTCAACCAGCGTTTGTGCGCGCAAGAAGTAAACGTCTACCTGCTGAGGCGCAAGCTCTAACGACAAGGTAAAACTTTCAAGTGCCGGTTCTACGTAACCCATTCGGCGTAACACCATGGCACGATAATTTAGGGCGCGATAATTGTGTGTGTCACACTGGAAACTGCGATTGAAATCACTCAGCGCTAGTGATTCTTGCTCTAGAGAGAAATATGCCATGCCGCGGTGACTGAAAACAATGGAGCGAGCAGCAAGCTCCGGATCGCAAGCTAGAGCTTTAGTATAAAATTCGACTGCCGTTGCGTAATCGAAAACTTTATGGGCCTTAAGACCCAACATCAGATTATGTTCTATCTCTGCTCGATTACTATCACCTACTTCTTCAATTCCCGGCAAAGTGGCTTGTGGTAATGGCGCCATTTCGACACTGAGCAAGGGTTCAATACGTTCTATTGACGGATGCAGGAGTGCTTGAAATCGTTCCTGCCCCCATTTGGCCATATCTTTTTGTGAATCACGTATTTCCTGAAAAATAATGTCAGCTAAACTAAGACTGGCATTTACTGCTGCCAACTTCTTGCGCAGAGCATCACTTCTGGGAAAACGAAAATGATTTTTGTAAATCAATTCATGCTCCACATCGGCCCAAGCATCCTGCAGAGTGGTACGAACCTGGACTTCAATCACTTTTTTGCAGCATTGCGGCAAGTCAATATCTTCCTCTAGCGGGATTTCCACATGCACAGCATCGTAAGCAAATTCACGAAAGCTAAGTTTTTCAGATTTACGTTCGATAGCTTCGATGTTGAAATGTGCTCGTAACAGTTCTATTACTTGTTCCACTTCTTCCTGGAAAGGAACCACAATTCGCAAACCCAGCAGATCGCCGATTTGCGGATTCAAATCGCCAGTGGAACGAGTAAGAAAACTGCATTTTTCACTCAGACTTTCCAAATCCTTAACCCGCATCTTTACCGAACCATGTAGCTGCCGATTATCTAAAAGAGTTTCTATCTGTGCGTGATGACTGGAAAGATGGCGCTTCCAGAGCGTACCGGATTTAGAATATGCCAGGGATATGTCATGCATCATTATCTAACCCTACCTACTTGGAAGATCTGTCAGCGGGAGGCGAAAAATATCCCTTTGTTCGTTGGCGATCAGCAATGTTGCGTTATCAACCCACGTGATTGCTTCAACCTGCTCAAACACATCCGTATTTAAAGGATAACGACGAGAAGTTGAAGACAGCCAAAGATCACCACTTTGCGGGCGATCAAACAACCAAAGATCATTGTAAGAAATAACCGCCAGCGTCTGTCCATCAGGGGAGACATCTGCACCAGTAGCAGAGGTGATATCAGCATTGGATTCCAACAATGTTAGTACATTGTCCTGGTCGGGCAGCATGGTATCCAGCCTGTACAGTTTTGCACCCGGCTCGGCAGAATCTGAATTGGGAGCGCGATGTTTAGTGATCAGGTACAGTTTGCCGTCAAAGGTAAAAAGACTTTCAGAGTCGAAGTGTTTTTGCTGTGGCGGAAAACTTTCCTGATCGGGATAAATAATAGCCAAATGTTGAATTACTGCGGTACGTGTGGAAGCTGTAGGGTCTATTTCACTGACTAAGTAAATGCCTAAGTCGCGGCGTTTGTTGTTGTTATTTCCCATGTCACTGATGTAGAGATAATTGCTGTCAACCGCAATATCTTCCCAATCTTCATTACGAGCATCTAACACTTCAAAACCCTGCCACTGCTTTTTGCCTCGTTCATCTTCCTCACCATAAAAAGAAAATTTTGAATAGGTGGGAAGGATGTTTTTGCCTTCGGCAGTAATGGCAAAAATGCGGGCACTATCACCACTATCGTTATGCACCCAATACAAGTTGTCGCGCCCAGGGCTTTTGACTATGCCGCTCAATTCGCCGATTGGATCTGCCTCGACTCGAGCAAAAACAGGCACACTCAGTAATTGTTGATCTTGTGAACACCCTGCCGTTAACAAAAAATACAAAAGAAATAACGGCTTGCTTAAAAACTTCATGAGTAAATCCAGTTGGCGGCGCAGGAAAAAATGCAGAGCGAATTGTGTAGGGATCAAGCTTTGAGCCCGCGTAAAATAAAATCAATGTGCATTTCTGAATACACAGCAAAATCAATAGGTTCTTGTTGGTGAAATTGCAGATTAAAGATAGCTGCCAACACGGCCGGTGAAATCAACAACTGGTGATGGATCAAACTGGCAGATGCTCGAAACTCACCACTGGCAATACCACGCTCGATAATGTCTTGGATTAGTTGACGCGAAGGTCTGATCATTTCGTCGAAAAAAAACTGCGCTAACTGCGGAAAACGTGCAGCCTCTGCCAACACTATCGCCAGCAAAAGAGGAACTTTTTCATTTTGGAAAAAGCCATAAATGAAACGAAAATGGTTGACCATCAATTCTGTCGCAGTGCCTTCAAAATCTTCCACATAAGATTCAGCCATTTCCCGACCAGGAAACAATGTGCAGCGTACAACCTCTTCAAACAAACTTTCCTTGCTGTTGAAGTACAGATAGATAGTGCCCTTACCAATGCCGGCACGGACGGCCACATCATCCAGTTTGGTGGCAGTAAAACCCTGCGAAGCAAATTCAGCAAGTGCCGCTTCAATAATGTCATTCCGACGCGCTTCTTTTTGTTGCAAGCGCTTGCCGGGTGCAAGGTTAGATACGGCTAGAGACATAAAATTACGCAGATTGGATGTAGGCCACATAGTAGAACTGACTGACTGGTCGGTCAATGTTGCCTCAATTCACATTGAAATGGCGAGTGGTATCCTGGCACTTTGGGTTATTGGCAGCTCTCTAATCCCCCCTACCCAGATTTTTGCCTAAAAAATTCAGTACCTTATTCCATGCATCATCACTAGACACCTGATGGTAACGCTCCGACATTGGAAAATTCTGAAAGCCATGCCCTGCGCCGTCATATTGATGAAACTGGTGTTTGATACCCGCCCTTGTTAACGCAGCACTGTAGTCGGTGACGTCTTCGGGTGAGGGATTAGTGTCGTTATTGCCATAAAAACCGATCACCGGACAACTGATGTGGGGAGTCAGGTCGATAGGTGACACACTTCCATTACCCAGTATTTTTTTTATGTTGCCGCCGTAGAAAGTAGCCAATGCTGCAACACCTCGAATATGACATGCAGACAACCACGACGACCGCCCACCCCAACAATGACCTACGATACCAATGCGCGTCACATCCACTCCAGCTTGCGCGCAGAGCACATCCATACCTGCGTTCATATCTGCGATGATCCAATCATCTCTACTGGCTTCCCGCTTCAGATCCGCTGCCGCGCTTTTAGGCCACCAATGAAAAATAAAAGGTACTGCAACGAGGTAACCATTATCGGCAAAACGTTGGGCAGTGGTGAGTGTAAACACATCATGTTCAAGTCCGGTGTGACCGGGCAGATGCATTGCCAGCAAAATACCTGGATGTGGCCCCAAACCTTGGGGACGAAATACAAATACTTCCATTGGGTTGTTGAGAACATCAACTGTGATTACTTCATACATGGCTCATGCCTACTTGTTGGAGATACTAAAAGAATTAATCCTGAGTACTACTGCGCAAATCAGAGAGAAGACAGAGGTGAAGCTTAAGATGACCTTCATTGGCAGGGATGCCAATGAGAGTCGCATGGATGGGTTCATGCGTATCGACGCAAGCTTCACTTCTACCTGCTCTGGATCCTTAGTAAAAAGCCCTAAACAATGTCACGCTCAGTTACCTGATTCAGCAAGGGTTCTCCTTTTACCATACGCTCCAGGTTGGCAAAAAAAACACTTTCGCTGCGCGCTCGCATGCCGGTGCCGGCATTAGATAGATGGGGAGTGAGTAATACGCGTGGATGCTGCCAAACCCAACAATCTTGCGCTGGTGGTTCGGCATTAAATACATCCAGAATCGCGTATTCAGGTCTACCCGCATCGAGCGCCTGCTTAAGCGCCTCTTCCACTACCAGATCACCACGCGCAATATTAACCAGCACTGATTTAGCTGACATTGCAGCGAGAAAATCTGCATTAACCATGTTGCGAGTGTCGGCATTGGAGGTACAGGCAAGAACAACCACATCAGCAGTGGGCAACACCGTAGTTAATTGCGCTTGAGTCACCACTGCATCTGCCAGACCTTCAGTATGGGGACTGCGGCGTACGGTTGTGATTTTGGCGCCAAAGGCTTTAGCACGCTGCGCCACTGCTAACCCAATATGGCCGAACCCAATGATGACCCAATGGGTACCTTGTATTTCACGAAAGCCACGATGCTGCCAGATTTTTTGGTGCTGTTTGTTGCGAAAATCAGCTGCATTTTGATAATGGGCCAACACCTGACCCATTACATATTCTGCAATGGCAATCGCCTGCCCATGATTATTAGTAACGACCACGCCACTTTTAACCAGATCAATATAGGGCAAGCGATCAAGTCCTGTGTTAACCGTGTGTAACCAGCGAATAGAACGTGATGCCAGTGCCAGACGGAAATAATCCTTTATACAAGGCGAAAAAAACAATTCGCTGTGGATCCAGAAATATTCCGGGCTAATTTCTTCAATATCAACTTCCCTGCCATGCAATGTAATGCGCCCTTCTGCATCATAAAGTGCTACTTCTAGGGCAGGTGCAAGGGCCGTGATACGCGCCTGCAAACGCTCATAACTGGGCTTGTAAAACAGGGCTAGTGGCATCGAAATATCTAAAGCAGCTTAGTGTTAACCAGATCAAGGAATTATAAACGTGTAATCCAGCGTGTAAAAAGGTTGGTTCAAACCTCGGGCTTTGATTGCATCTGTGGTGTCATGTTTAACAATGTCCACCCGGAAATTCTTAACCGAAAAAATGGTATCTGAATTCACATAAGGCGAATGATTGAAATACATCATGGTGGTGAAATCGGGATGCCCCTGAGCACGCACAATGTAGTGGATGTGGGAAGCGCGATAACCATGGCGACCCAATTGTTCTAGCATTGCACCAGTAGGACCGGAAGTTGGCACCGGATAATCGCCGGGCACCACGGTTTCAAAATTCAATTCACCTTTGGCATCGGTGTGGAAACGGGCATAGTAATTCCATTCTGGTAAATTTTCTTTTTGCACGAAATAGTTGCCTTCACCGTTGGGTTGCCAGACATCAACAGTTGCATTGGCCAACGCTTTACCTTGAGCATCCTGGAATTTATGCCTCACGAACAAGGGTTTACCTGTGTCATCAACTCCAATTTTTGCCCCGTTAGCACGTTCTGGCAGGCCAGCAAAAAACAGCGGGCCTTCGACATTCATTTCTGTGGTGCCATGATTGCCTTTATCTTCAAGCAATATGGACACTTCGGAAATTCCTAGGCAGTCAGTCATTAAATGGATTTCACCCATAGGAAAGTCGTTGTTGGGTATAGACAGTTTGAACAGAAATTTGCGACCGATATCCAATTCTTCTGTGGTCAGATTCACTTCTTTCTGAAAAGCATGAATATGTTTGACCAGACTTGTATAAATCTGATGCAGACGCGGATTAGTCTTACCTTTATCGCCGTGATTAATTACTGCTTCGGTAATGTTTTCCAAAGTAATGCCAGCCATGATAATCCCCTCTTTGATGTGGTTGTTATGGTTTGCCCGCATGATACCGCGAGTCGGGAAATTTTCCAGCTAGCCCCCCCTCCAAGCGGATATCCGAAGGCATTAAGTATGCTTGGGACCAACAAATTATAAGCATATGGACACCAGAAACCGTTAGTGAAAGGAGGAACTCAACAACCTTTGACACTTTTGAGCAGAAAAATTCTGTGAATTCGTGTATCGTGCCACGCCTTTTACATGCCAGCTTTTTTTGAGAGCCCTATGACTGACCTATCCCTTTACAGAAATATTGGTATCTTCGCCCACGTGGATGCCGGAAAAACCACCACCACCGAGCGTATCCTCAAGCTGACCGGAAGAATCCACAAGATCGGTGAGGTTCACGAAGGTGAGTCTACTACCGACTTTATGGTTCAGGAAGCTGAGCGCGGCATCACCATTCAGTCAGCTGCCGTGAGCTGTTTCTGGAAAGGTACCCGTTTCAACGTAATTGATACGCCGGGCCACGTTGACTTCACCGTTGAAGTGTATCGCTCATTGAAAGTACTCGATGGAGGTATCGGCGTTTTCTGTGGTTCTGGCGGTGTTGAGCCGCAATCAGAAACCAACTGGCGTTACGCGAACGACTCCAAAGTAGCGCGTTTGATTTTCGTAAACAAATTGGATCGTATTGGTGCCGACTTCCTCAAAGTAACTGCACAAGTGCAAAAAGTATTGGGAGCCCGCCCTTTAATCATGACCCTGCCAATCGGCACTGAAGACACCTTCGTAGGTGTTGTGGATATATTGTCCCGTAAAGCCTACATTTGGGACGAAACTGGCCAACCGGAAAACTACTCAATTTCTGACGTACCAGCCGATATGGTTGATGAAGTAGAAATGTACCGCGACCAGTTAATCGAAACTGCTGTTGAAGTAGATGACGAAGTGTTAATGGAATTCCTGGAAGGCAAACAGATTTCTGAAGCAGACATCAAGCGCTGTATACGCAAAGGCACACGTGAACTGGCCTACTTCCCAACCTATTGCGGTTCAGCCTTCAAGAACAAAGGCATGCAACTTTTGCTGGACGCGGTTGTTGATTATTTGCCCGCGCCACACGAAGTTAATCCTCAGCCACTGACAGATGAAGAAGGCAACCCAAACGGTAAATTCGCCATTGTTTCTGCGGATGAGCCGTTCCGTGCGCTAGCATTCAAAATCATGGATGACCGCTTTGGCGCCCTGACTTTCTGCCGTATTTACTCCGGCCAATTGAACAAAGGCGACTCAATCCTTAACTCATTTACTGGTAAAACCGAGCGTGTTGGCCGCATGGTTGAAATGCAGGCGAATGAACGTAATGAATTGAGCCATGCTGAAGCAGGCGACATTATCGCTATTGTAGGCATGAAGAACGTGCAAACCGGCCACACACTTTGTGATCCTAAACACGAATGTACACTTGAGGCGATGGTGTTTCCTGAGCCGGTAATCTCTATTTCTGTGGCGCCTAAAGACAAAGGCTCAACTGAAAAAATGGGCATTGCGATTGGTAAAATGGTGGCAGAAGATCCCACTTTCCGGGTTGAAACTGATATCGACTCAGGTGAAATCATCCTTCGAGGGATGGGTGAATTGCACCTAGATATTAAAGTAGACATTCTGAAACGTACCTATGGAGTCGAATTGGTCGTAGGCCAGCCCCAGGTAGCCTACCGCGAGACTATCACCCGTGAAGTCGAAGACACTTATACCCACAAGAAGCAATCTGGTGGTTCTGGGCAGTACGGCAGGATTGACTACCGCATTCGCCCAGGCGAGCCCTCCTCTGGGTTCACCTTTATTTCATCGGTTGTGGGCGGTAGTGTTCCCAAGGAATTCCATCCAGCTGTTGAGAAAGGTTTCAGACTAATGATGGCAACCGGCCCATTAGCCGGCTTCCCAGTCCTAGACGTTGAAGTCGATCTGATCGACGGTGCTTTCCACGCCGTTGACTCCTCGGCAATTGCGTTTGAAATTGCGGCAAAAGGTGCATTCCGTCAAACCATGCCGAAAGCTGGCCCACAATTGCTTGAACCTATCATGAAGGTTGATGTGTATAGCCCAGAAAACCATGTAGGTGATGTTATTGGTGACTTAAACCGTCGCCGCGGCATGATCCTAGCTCAAGAAGCGAACATTACCGGGGTACGTATTAAAGCAAACGTGCCGCTTGCCGACATGTTTGGCTACATCAGCACCTTGCGTACCATGACTTCAGGTCGCGGTCAGTTCTCGATGGAGTTCTCTCACTACTCTGCATGCCCTAATAATGTTGCAGAAACTGTTATAGCCAAAGAGAAACAAAAGAAAGAAGACGCTAAAAAGTAAAGTTTTTAAACTCGCTTCTAACTCGCTTTAAATTACGCCCTGCTAGTGAAAACTAGCGGGGCTTTTTTTTGAACTAAGTTTTGCTATTTCCTCCGTTAGGAGCCAAGCAATCAAAGACTACCCTTGGTCAACAATGAAGCAACCACTGCCGATGCTGCTTCCTCTCCTATCAAGGAAGCACACAGATTGATCGCCAATGGTGACACTTGCGATTGTTGTCGCAAGAGGTCCAGTGCTACCCCGGATCCCGCACAAATATCGGCAACCACCAGAGGACTTAAAGCCCCGACTTGCGGCAATAAAGAAAAATTACACAAAGAATGTAGAGCATTGAGCAGTTTAGGTCCGACAAATTGGGGAGCAAGATGGGCAGGATCCACACGCTGGACCAGCGATGCTATGGTTTGAATTAGAAAAGGCAACACCACACAATTTTTTTTGAACACACAGACTGCGTTATGCAAATTACTGCGTGCTACTAGTTTTCCATTATGCTCCTGCACCCAAAACTCCTGACCAAAGGCACAACTGCCGGTAAATTCTAGAGTTAACGCTTGATCAAAAATAAGTACATCAGCATCTAACCAGATAACTTGTTCAAACTCTTCTCCAAGAGCTCGCTGCAAATAAATCAACCGCGCGTAATCAGTGGCTACTGGCAGTTTTGTTTGCACTTTGGCCATGTACCACTCTGGTACAACACTAAATAATTCGTCGCCAATAAATCGATAATGAAAGCCCGATTGCTGCGCCCAGCTAGCCACACTTTGCAAACAGGTTTGTAGCCAAGGTGAGCTTAGTTGCCGAACACTACAAGATTGCAGAACCAGAATATTCAAACCGAAAGAACTCGCAAGACAGCACAGGCCGCACCAAAACCATTATCAATATTGACTACGACAAGACCCTGAGCACAACTGCACAACAATGCATTAAGAGCAGTTTCACCATTTTTGGCCATGCCATAACCCGTGGACACAGGCACCGCAATGACAGGGCTAGATATCAATCCCGCCAGCACGGTAGGTAATGCCGCATCCATACCTGCCACACAAACTAGAACTTGCTGCGCACGTAAAGTTTCAAGTTTTTCCTGCATGCGCCAAAGGCCAGCAACACCAATGTCATAGATTTCGGTAGCCGCTATTCCGTAAAAAGTGAGGGTGCGCACAACCTCTTTGGCGACTGGCAAATCGGCACTACCGGCACTGACTACCGCGACTTTTGCACCGAGCTGTGGTTTGTTGTAGTGCGCTGGCAAATAATAAGCAGTGCGAGAAACAGGATCGTAATCAAACACTCCTGCGTTGATAAAAAGTTTGGCTGCTATTGTGGCTTCCAGCCGGGTAAACAACAGAGCCGTATTTCTAGTTTCAGCCATACCGAGAATTTCCTGCAAATTTGCAGGTGATTTACCTAAACACAAAATGGCTTCACTTAAACCGGTCCGCTTAGCTCTGTCCCAATCCAGATTGATTTCATTATTCATACAGAGGCCTTTATAAATGCACTGCCCTGCTCATAAGGCTCAATGCTGATCGAACGGCAATAGTGACTGAAACGTGTACTGGAAAAAACCTTTTGAACAGTGCTGCGAATTTCTTGCTCTAGCGCCAGCTCATGGTTGGACAACTGGATGGTTATACCTGTGTTGCGAATACGGCAACGGATGTCATCACTGGCCGCTGCACAGTTAAGCAGAAGCCGTAATTTTTGTTCGGTTTGATCAATCAATGGCAACAAATCAGCATCAATCGCAATGCCTGTAGTGATACGGCTCGACAGACAAGGTGAAGCTGGCAGCTCGCGCAAATCGTCCAAACCTAACCAGGTGGCCAATTGTCTAACACCATTTTTGTTGATACCAGCTTCCACTAAAGGATGTCTTACAGCATGCTCATTGGCTGCAATAAGACCAGGGCGGTAATCCTGCAAATCATCTAGATTGGTGCCAGAGACTATTGGCAAGACCGTGTGTTGGCGAATACTTCCGTACAAATTATTCTTACAAAAATAACAACGGTTGCTCGGATTACGCTGATAAGACGGATCGTCCATTTCGCCTGCGTTTATTTCTTGCAATTGCCATTGGTATTTAAGCGCGTAATGCTGAACCCGCAGCGTAGCAGCAACGGGCACTGCTGCAGACAGCGCATGAAAAACTTGAGATGCAGGATTAATTGTGCACGCAATAGTGGCCAAGGTCATGCTGTCGACACCACCACTTACAGCTAGGGCAACTTGACCCTGCCGTTGCAATACTTGCTCTAGGCGCTGGTAAATCTCGTCAACACTAAGAGTCATGATTTTTCCTGCGAATCTATATCAACATTAATTACAGAGTCAGCAGCGTTAATGTCTATTGAATTATCCAGTTTGTTTTTGTTGCCATTTGGGGCTGCTAATTTTGCTTTACCACTGTGCCTGTCGAGAGCGATGGCTTCCACTATTTCCCGAACTAATTGGCGCTCGGCTTGATTAAGATGGGTTTGAGCCAAATCGTCTAGTTCGGCCTTCGCAGTTAATTCGCCGTCAGGTCGCTGTGCAAGTTTTACTCGGTAATTACGCCCTTGAAGGCCTACATTCACTATCTGTCGCTGCAATATTGTGCGTTGAGTAACAGAGCAACGCAGCCCCAAGGTGGTGGTTTGGGTAAAGCATAGATTTTCAATCGCTGCTTGCACCTCAGGCTGCACCAACACTCTGACACTGGTTGCCTGCCGATTTTTTTTACCCATAACTGGATATTGCACAACATCAATCACACCCGGTTGTTTGCGCATATATTCCAACGCCAGCGCTAAATCTTCTGCGCTCTGATCGTCGACTTCAAAACTGATGCAAGCAATGGCATCGCGACTAGGCGCTGTTGGCTGCGTCTGAAAGGAAAATAACATGGCCCGTACTACATTACTGACGCCGGAAAAACTACGCGAACCAAAGCCGTGACCGGTGTTTAGCAATCGCAAGTGTGTATTAGGTCTGCTTTGTGTTGCCGACAAATAAGCCAGAATAGCTGCACCTGTAGGGGTGATTCTTTCGCCTTCAAGGCCATCGTCATGAAAAAAATACCCTTTAAGTAAATGTGCAACAGCAGGAGCAGGCACTGGCAAAAAACCATGCGCTGAGTTAATCAGTCCTCTGCCCAGTGGCAAATTTGACACTGACCAAGAAACCACTTCGCTGGCTTCTATGAGAAACGCTGCACAAACCACGTCAGCTATCGAATCCCACGCACCCACCTCATGAAATTCAATCTCGTCTACTGGCACTCCATGCACGGCGGCTTCTGCATTTGCGAGAACCGTGAAAATCCCCAACGCATGTTTTTTTACTTTTGCAGTGAGATTGCTTGCCGACAGTGTTGCCTTAATTTCGCGCCAGGCACGGTGTGTATGTGTGTCAGCAAAAACAGTAGCAGTAGCAAATACCAGCGGTTTCGGTTCTGGATTTTTCCGAACCACAACTGAAAAATATTTTCCCTGTAGCACTCCATCATTTTTGTTGCTGATATCTAGCGTTACCAAATCAGCATAGCCTGCAAGCATAAGTTGCTCCGGCAACTGCTCTGCCAGATGCGGAAAAATATCCAACATTGCACCAATAAACATGTTGCCGGAAATACCGCCTAGCGTGTCAAGATGAATATGCATTTGTTATTTTTTTATTAGTGAAAACGAAATGTTCGGTTTGTGTTTTTACAAAGTAATACATTAAAACATAATCACCACAGATCTCCGGTCTTTTGGCTAAGAGGCTGGCCCTGACTCGTTGTCTAAGCCCTTCCTCTAAATTATTGACTCGTTGCAACGGGCCGTTTTGAATCGGTAATCCATTCACTCCACGAACCCGCATACAGTGCTGGCATGGGCAACCCTGCAATCGTCATCGCCAGCACATTGTGGCAGGCTGTAACACCCGATCCGCAATAACAAACTACTGGTTTTAGAGTGTGGGCAGCAGCAAATTTACTGCGTAAATGGGCTGCAGATTTGAACTTGCCATCAACATCAAGATTGGCACTGTAGGGTGAACATATTGCGCCCGGGATATGACCAGCTTTTACATCAATAGGTTCTATTGTGCCAAGATAACGCGGCAATTCACGGGCATCGAGTAACACTTGTGTAGCACCATCCAATTGCTCGGCACTTATGAGTAAAGTGAGTGTAGCTTCGTGCGGATAACCAAATAAAGATGGTTCGCGCGCCATTGGCTGGTGTGCTGTTACGGGTAAGCCCGCTTGGTTCCACGCTTGCCATCCTCCATCCAGCACTGCCACCTTGGTGTGTCCCAGCCATTGCAACATCCACCAAAGCCGCGCAGCCCCAGCACCGCCTACATCATCATATACCACTACTTGCAGGTCTGGACTGATACCCCAGGATTGCACTTTTTTGCACCAATCGGAGCGGGGAGGCAGTGGATGTCTGCCAGTCTTGCCAGGAATATGCGGCGTGCTGAGATCTTCATTCATATCAGCAAAATAGGCCGCTGGAATATGTGCCAATGAATAGGCCCGCCTTCCAGCTGTAACATCCTGCAGCGAGAAGCGGCAATCGATAAGCAGTAGGGACTGCATATCAAGTAAAACAGCAAGTTGAGCAACAGTAACAAGAGTATTCATGAATCTTTATCCTGAAAATTAGTAAACTGTACATGGATTGCTGCACAATATGGCTTACTCTGCCAGTATGGCTAATGGTAATGCTTAATCTCCATTATCTGCATTCGCTGTAAACCTATCAGCAGTTGCCCCGTTAGGTGACAATACAAACCTGGTGGTGAAGGTGATGGTCCGCGTGCTAGCGCTGGTCCACGCGCAGGCTCTGGTGAAGGACCACAAAGACCGTAAGGTGCTAACGGTCAATAACAGCTAGTTAAGACGAGGATGTCTCCGCAAGTTGAAATGTGCAGGCTAAAAACGCCATAAAACCGGCGTTTCTACGCTTAATAGTTACACAAATCTGATAGGACATGTCTCGCGCTTATTGTGTAACATGCTCAGCCCATAAAAGCTCAATATAAAAATCAGAGCTACACTTCCTAACCACAGAAAATCCAGCAAATGCAATCCGCGAGTAACCCCAACAAATCCACCCAACTGGCTTTGACCATCGCAGCATTGGGCGTGGTATTTGGCGACATTGGTACCAGCCCGCTATACGCACTCAAGGAAACTTTTAATCCTGAAAACGGCATTCCGTTTTCGCAAGAAAATGTATTGGGCGGCCTCTCCACCATTGTGTGGGCCTTGATGCTCGTCGTGACACTAAAATATGTGCTACTGGTAATGCGCGCCGATAACGAAGGCGAAGGCGGTACTATGTCGCTACTGGCATTAGTCTTCAACTCCACTAAAAAACATCCACGTTGGAAACCTTATTTGTTAGCGCTGGGCGTTATAGGTGCTTCTTTATTTTACGGTGATGCCGTATTAACGCCTGCAATTTCAGTACTTTCTGCGGTGGAAGGCCTAGAAATTGCCACCATCGCTTTTAAACCCTATGTAGTCCCCATTGCAGTTGGCGTGTTGATCGGTTTGTTTGCCATGCAACGCAAAGGCAGTTCCACCGTGGGGGCAATTTTTGGTCCGATAACCATTGTATGGTTTTTGGTACTGGGCATCTCCGGATTGACTGGCATCATTAAAAATCCAGTGGTATTGAGCGCATTCAATCCTATTCACGCTTTCTATTTTTTAACGGGGCATGGTTATGCTTCATTTGTGGTGCTTGGTGCTGTGGTACTTGCAGTAACCGGTGCTGAGGCCTTATATGCCGACATGGGGCACTTTGGTAAAAGCCCAATCACTAAAGCCTGGTTTACGCTGGTGTTCCCGTCCCTGGTCTTGAATTATTTTGGCCAAGGCGCACTGATTCTGCAGGATCCAGCTACCATCACTAACCCTTTCTATTATTTGTTTTCAGGCTGGATACTCTACCCGATGATTGTGCTGGCTACTTGCGCAACAGTCATCGCTTCCCAAGCGACCATAGCCGGCACTTATTCATTGACCAAACAAGCGGTGCAGCTTGGTTTGTTGCCACGTTTGAAAGTAGTGCAAACCTCGGCCAGTGAAATCGGTCAAATTTATCTACCAGGAGTGACCTTATTGATGATGCTGGTGGTCATATTCATTGTGGTGAGTTTCGGTTCTTCTTCGGCACTAGCTTCGGCCTATGGAGTAGCGGTGACCGGCGATATGTTAGTCACCACCATCCTTACTTTTTTTGTAATTTTTTATGGCTGGAAATTACCCTTGGCTTTGTGCTTAGCCTCTACCGGTTTTTTTATCGTCATAGATCTGATGTTTTTCAGCGCCAGCCTTAGTAAAGTATTTGAAGGGGGCTGGCTGCCGATGGTCATTGCCATGATTGTGTTCACTTTGATGACGACCTGGTATGCAGGCCGCAAAATTTTATTTAAGAGCCTGAATTCTTCCTCCATACCTTTATCCACTTTTTTGCAGTCATTATTTTTAAACCCACCGGTACGCGTGCCCGGCACCGCAATATTTTTAACCGCAACACCCGAAGCTACACCGCATGCGTTTATGCATAATCTAAAACACAATAAAGTGCTACACAACAGGGTGGTTTTTCTACATGTTGAAGTACTCAATGTGCCTTGGGTGCACGGTGATGAGTGTTGCAAGATTGAAACCCTCGGCAATGATTGTTACCGGGTGAGTATCCGCTTCGGATTTATGAATCAACCCGACATCGTACAAGCGCTAAAAAGATGTGCGGCTAACGGCCTTGAGTTCAAACAGATGGAAACCTCGTTTTTTCTTTCCCGCGAAAAAATTGTTCCGGTCATCTCTATCAAAAGTGGCATGTCTATCTGGCGTGAACATTTGTTTGCCACCATGGCAAGAAATGCAGGCACTGCGGTAGATCACTTTAATATTCCGACCAACAGTGTGATTGAACTGGGAACTCAGGTAGAAATTTAAACATACTTTTGGCGCTTATCTTTGGATCCATGAACGGATCCATGAAACCTCTGCTTAACGCGATAAACGTAATACCAAATCAAGCTATATCTAGCTTTAGCTCAAATGTTCGGCAACATTTTGCTTTTGAAGCAAATCACATTCTTTTTAATAACCACTGGTTGGTTGATGGCTAAAGTTTAATTACTCAGCATAACCCTAGTTCGATGCACTACGGTGATCGTAGAGAGGGCTTTAGGTGAAGCAGCTTTTGGTGAAGCGTTCGACGACATTCATGCGCAGGGATGTGGACACGAGCCCGATGGATGGGTTCACGCGTGTCGACGAACCGTTTACATAAAGCCTGATCTGACATAAAAACTAAAAATCCCAATCAAAAAAAAGGGGCTCAACTGAGCCCCTTTTTTATCTGTAGTTACTTAATGCGACAGTGGATCAGGTCGAATCTGAAACTTGACCACTTTACCAGTGGTACCTTTACCGCCTTCGGTATGCCATACCAGATGGGTACCGTAGTTCGCGTAAAGACCTCTGCCTTTCCAACCTGCATCCGGATCATCGATACGGCCATCTAGACCACGTTGGTAGAAGCCAAGTGGATAAGGCACCCGCAGATAAGTCCATTCGCCGCTATCAGGATCCAGCGCAATGAGCGAGTCGGAGTTGGAACCGGTCAGGATTGGAGTGTCTTTACCCAGGCCACTGATGTTGTACTGATCGACCCAGCCAAAATAATGAAAGTCGGCAGGATAATCAGAATTAGCCATTTTGGGGCCAGGAGTCTGAAACAAGGTCCAACCTGCTGCGCAATGAGTACCAAGTTCAGTACCCGGGCCATTGGTCACAGTACACTTGCTGCGATCAAAACGACCCCACTGGGAAGTGGCCGCCATTGCTACCCATGCCACGCCGTTGCTGTCTACGTCCATTCCGCGCGGATCCAGAGCACCCTCAGGCACTTGATACACTTCCGACACACATGATTCCGGCGGATTAACACCGCGGTTCAATCGTACGATAAAACCAGGATAGTCTTCAGACGCACCCCACACGATGTTGCCATCTTTAGGATCGGGGATAACGGTATAGAGATTTTTACGCACTTCGGTATCAAGCGCTGGATTCGCTGCTTCGCCTTCTTTATTCCAAGGAGCAGTAATCACACCATCACCATTGGTATCGATAACTTGCGGGCACCAGCCTTGTGACAATTGCTCGTCGTGAGTCTGGTCGAACAAACGGGTATTGACCCAGCCAAACATCGGGCCCAACAGTTCGTTGAAATACAGCGTGTTGTCAGGATCGTTGGCAAACTGTAAATGATGGGTCGCAAAACAGGTGTCGATCAATTCAAACTCACCCGTTTTAGGGTCGTACACAGAAGCTTGGCGGTTACTGCGCGTTAACGGGTAATATTTGGCGTATTTATTGTCAGATCCAGACTGGCACCAAGTTGGTTCATCGTTACGAATCTTGGATGTCATCCACACACGGCCATCGGGGCCCATCATAGGATTGTGCGGATCGGCCGGATTTTCCAAGCCCCACAAATGCTCCATACCCCAAAAGTTGGAAGGCTGGGCTGGTGGTGGGAAGCGTGAATCCACTTCACGCGCATCTTGGCGGGTAGGAATTGTGATTTTGTAAGCATCGTTGGTGATTGGGTCGACTACAGCCAAGGTTCCATGTCCTGCAGAGACCGCATAAATAGGACCAAACGCATTCACAGTCGGATTGTTTTTGTCGGTAGAAATTTCGTCATGCATAAAATCCTGCGGGCCGCCGATATCCCAAAGGGTAACCACCACATTGCGCTCTACACCTTTGGGACGAGGTGGTGCCGGCGGCACAGCGCCTGATTCCACTTTACGGGTCCAGTTCGCCATAGTTTTAGACATGCCGTCCAAACCAAACTGCAGGAAAGCCGCTTGCATACTGCCACCACGCACACCTAAAGAAGTACGGTATTGCCATGCAGCCTCATGCGAATCGAAACCCAATGCATCCATATGCCCCAAAGTGCGGGTAAGCTGGTTTCCTAACTGATGGCAGAAGTTACAGTCACTCTTGAACTCGAATATCCATTTGTCTGAGTTTGTGATCGTGGGAAGAAATCCGTTACCACCACTGGCAACCGGGCCGGTACCAGGCAACACATCATTACCGGGAACTTCGAGCAAGGACAACCAGTAATCGCCGGGATACACCTTAGCAGCTTCTTGTTCATCTGCAGCCACCACAGCAGTTAACTGCAAATCAGTATCACCGGGACGGCCTTCTACTTTGGCGGAATCGGCTAGGCCATAACCACGCACCCAAACGTTATAGGTGTGATTGGGTAACTGTGGCAAGGTGAAACGACCTTCGTCGTCGGTGACAACTATCTTGATATATGGGGTGTTAGTTTCTTCTGTTTGTGCAATTACCCATACCCCTGCTTCTGGACCATTGGGACTGGTAACACGACCCGAGATGAAACCATCTTCATAAACTCGCGGGGTAATCGCAGGTGCCTGGGCAAGTGACACACCGCTGGCTAGCAAGGCGGTTAGAGCCACAATTGATTGACGTAACTTTTGCATAGTTCCTCCTGAGGGACTGATGACTTTTGGAAAGTACTTTTTAGTATTTTATTATTGTGATTTAGTGCTGAAAATTCTGACTTAATGCAGCAGCATTTGCTGTTGCAGGAAGAGCGAGTATAACTCAACTTAGCGGGAGTCAAATACAATTGTGACTGGCTATTTGCAGTACCTGGATGTGAGGTTTGGCACAATTAAAGGTTCGGCGCCAACTTACCCGTAAAGCACTTTTTTTCGGCTAGAATAGCGTCCATCTTATATCCATATTCAGTGATCTACCCGTAGAAATCCGTCCGAGGCACACATGTCAAAAATCAACTCCGCCTGCAATTTGCAAATCACTCAAGTGTTGTACGATTTCATTGAAAAAGAAGCTACTCCTGGCACCGGCATAACCCATGTAGCCTTTTGGGAAGCCATGTGCGCGGTGTTAGACAAACTAGCTGTCCGTAACCGTACCTTACTGGCGCGCCGTGACGAATTACAAGCCAAGATCGATAATTGGCACACAGAACATAACGTGGCGTATTACCTGAGCCATCGCGACGAATATAAAAAATTTCTACAGGACATTGGTTACTTAGTACCTGTGGGTGAAGATTTCAAAATCGGCACGCGCAATACTGATTATGAAATTTCGATTGTTGCGGGGCCGCAATTAGTAGTGCCGGTGATGAATGCCCGTTATGCCCTCAATGCCGCCAATGCACGTTGGGGCAGTTTGTTTGATGCGTTGTACGGCACTGATGTCATAGCCGAAACTGCAGGTGCACAGCGCACCGCCCACTACAATCCTGTGCGCGGCCAGTTGGTTATAGACTATGCGGATGATTTTTTAGATCAGGCTATTCCCCTTAAACGCAGTCGCCACAGTCAGGTAAGTGAATATCGGTTAACAAATCAGAATGGTCACATTGTGGTAGAAGTTGAACTCAAAGATCGCACCACGACCAGTCTTTCCAATCCCGACAAATTGATTGGATTTCAAGGCGGGATTAGCACACCAACAACCATGCTATTTGCCAATCATGGTTTACATCTGGAAATTCAACTCGATGCCAGCCATGCAATCGGCAAGCAGCACCATGCCAATGTCAAAGATGTGTACATGGAATCGGCCATGACCACGATACAAGATTGCGAAGATTCCGTCGCAGCGGTTGATGCTGCCGACAAAGTTGCAGTTTACCGAAACTGGCTGGGGTTGATGCAAGGCACCTTGGAAGAAAAATTTAGCAAAGGCGATAAAGTAGTCGCTCGCAAACTCAATCCTGATCGGGTTTACAAAGGCACCAGTGGCGAAACTGTCATCATGCAGGGCCGCAGTCTTTTGTTGGTGCGCAACGTGGGCCACTTGATGACATCATCAGCCGTGCTCGACAAACAAGGTAATGAAATTCCTGAAGGCATTCTGGATGCCATGGTCACTACGCTGTGCGCCATGCACGACCTTAATGGCAACAGTCCGGTCAAGAATAGCCGCGAAGGCAGTATCTACATCGTTAAACCCAAGATGCATGGCCCGGATGAAGTTGCCTTTACCAACGATTTGATGAGCGCAGTAGAAGATGCCTTTAGTCTGCAACGCAATACCATCAAAGTAGGCGTAATGGATGAAGAAAGACGCACTTCAGTTAATCTCAAAGAATGTGTGCGCGCAGTCAAAGATCGTATCTTTTTTATCAATACGGGTTTTCTAGATCGCACCGGTGATGAAATTCATACCAGCATGATGGCTGGTCCGTTTTTGCCGAAGGAGGCGGTCAAGGGACAACCATGGATCACTGCCTACGAAAACTCCAACGTTGATGTGGGAGTAGCTGCTGGTTTTACCGGCAAAGCACAAATTGGTAAAGGTATGTGGGCCAAACCAGATTTGATGGCTGACATGATGGCGCAGAAAGTAATTCACCCGAATATGGGTGCCAATTGTGCCTGGGTGCCCTCACCCACTGCCGCTACTTTGCACGCCATTCATTATCATCAAATCAATGTTGGCAATACTCAACGCGAATTGTCAGCACGCTTGAAAGCCAGTGTTGACGATATTCTTACTATTCCACTGCTACTCGACAAAAAACTATCACCTGAGCAAATTCAAACTGAGCTCGACAACAACGCGCAGGGTATCCTTGGTTATGTAGTGCGCTGGATCGATCATGGCGTAGGTTGTTCCAAAGTACCTGACATCAACCATGTGGGGTTGATGGAAGATCGCGCTACGCTAAGAATTTCAAGCCAGCATATTGCCAACTGGATTCATCACAATGTCTGCAGTAAAGAACAAGTAATGGCTACTATGAAAAGAATGGCGATAGTAGTTGATCAGCAAAATGCCAATGATCCCCACTACAAAAAAATGGCACCGGACTATGAAGGGATTGCTTTCAATGCCGCCTGCGAACTGGTGGTCAATGGTGTTGCGCAGCCCAATGGTTATACCGAACCCGTGCTCCACAAACGCAGAAAAGAATTAAAACGAAAGCTGGGGCAATAACTCACGCGCACAATACAATATTATTCACATCAACCCGAATACAACTAAGGGGAACGTCATGCAACTAAACTCACTGGTCAAAATCACCGTCCTGGCCACCGCCATACTAGGACTATCAAACGTGGCCATCGCACAACTTGCAGCACCCAATGCCGCAGGCGTAAGTGCTGGTCATACTCATCTGGCCGTGCCCGACTTGGCTAAAGCACGCGAAATCTGGAAGTCATTTGGTGGCGTGGAAAAAGCGTCTGGCCGCATTCAAATGTTGCAATTTCCTGGCATAGACATCCTATTTGCCGAACGTGCGCCAGGCTTGCCTTCCGGGCAAACTTCAGCCAATCACATTGGTTTCTCAGTCAATAACTATGCAGATTACAAAGCCAAGCTCGATGCTGTAGGGGCAACCTATGTATTAGATAATGCCGAAACTGGTCAGATATTGGCCGATCTCCCCGACGGTGTAAGAATTGAATTTGTACTAAACAAAGATCAGATCGAACCTATTGTGTTCCACCACACCCACGTTGCTGCTATCGATCAGGCTGGCTTACGCGACTGGTATATCAAAGTGTTTGGCGCTGATATTGGTGAACGCAACGGTATGCCGTCTGCTGTTATTCCCGGTGGCCGAGTAGATGTGCTGGCTGTTCGGGGTGAAGCGCCCATGGGCAGCCAAGGTAATGCCATTGATCATATCGGGTTTGAAGTGACGTCTATGGATGCCTTTGCAGCCAAAATGGCAACCCTGGGCATTATGTTTAATCGCGCGCCTGAACATATCGACGCTATCAACTTAACCATCGCTTTTATTACTGATCCGGTCGGTACCTATATTGAGATTACCGAAGGCTTAGACGACGTTAAATAAACGCCTAACCATGACCTGACCATGACCTAACCATGACCTGACCATGACCGGGGCGCACTAAACTGCGCCACTGTTACTGGACTCACTGATTCACAATAATTTCCTTGCTTGTTTCCCGCCTGCGTCAGTGCCATTTTCCAAAAAAATGTGTACGCTATCCTGAAATAACTCTACATACCAAAACTCTCCAAAAGGAGTTTCTTACATGTACCTAAAACTTCTCGAAAAAAATATCAAGCAAGGAATTCTCAACCTCCACCTACATGACGGCCGCACTTACACTTTTGGTCGTGATGGTATGGAAGCAAATTGGAATATCAAAGACGAGTCGGCCATTAAAAGAATCGCACGGAATTGGGAATTCGAATTAGGTGAAACTTATTATCAAGGTCGTTGGGACGCAGGAGCTACGGGTTTGCCTGCTCTTCTAGCTGTTTTACGAAGCAATTTTTCGGTGTATAGAACTAACCGTTGGTTACACCCCTTAGTCAAAATATTGCAAGAATGGAACAAAATAAAAATTAGCTATGATCAGGTATCGCACCACTACGACGTGCCTGAAGCAGTATTCTGTAAGTTTCTTGATCCTGAAATGTACTATTCTTGCGCTTACTTCACACAGCAAAATTTTTCACTTGCTGAGGCCCAGCAGGCTAAGGCGCGCCACATTGCCAACAAGTTACTAATACAACCTGGCAACCGAATTTTGGATATCGGTTGTGGTTGGGGCAGCTTGGCTTTTGATTTGGCTGCACAATACGACTGTGAGGTAGTGGGAATAACCTTGTCTAAAGAACAACTGTTAGTTGCAAACAAGGAAAAATTACTGCGCGGCTATAAAAATGTTCACTTCGAATTAGCAGATTATCGCGAGCATCAAGGCACTTACGACCGAATAGTCAGCGTAGGCATGTTCGAACATGTGGGGCGACCGTTTTACAACACTTATTTCAACCAGATTAACAAACTATTGCAGCCTAATGGTGTCGCTCTTGTCCACACTATTGGACGATCAGGGCCACCAGGTGTTACCAACCCGTGGATTCGCAAATATATTTTCCCAGGCGGCAGCAACCCCGCTTTATCCGAAATTACGAGTGCTGTCGAATCCAGCAAGTTACGCGTCAATGATATTGAAGTTTGGCGTATGCATTACGCACTTACATTACAGCATTGGTATGAGCGCTTTGCGCAGAACCGAAATGACATCGCAGCACTGATGAGCGAACAATTTTGCCGAGCTTGGGAGTTTTACCTTGCCTCCTGCGAGGCAGCGTTCAGATATTCTGACTTGGTGGTGTATCAGGTACAGCTGGCCAAACAACACGGCAGTGTGCCGATCACAAGAGATTATCTGTACCCATCAAATTAAATTCAGCGTAGCCATTAATGGCTTTATTTTGGGATATTCATTGGCCAAGTGTCGGAGTGAGCATCAGCATCCGACACATTTTTTGAACACTACGGTTCTACTGTGGCAACGCAAACACATACAAGACATTACTGCCTGGACTGTTGTTTAGATTGAGTCGAATAGGGCCCATAGTGCCGGTGTTTAGACCGGGGTGGGACAGATTGTCGCCGGTGATGACAGCAACATACTGCCGCCCATTCACCGCATAGGTGATATTGCTGGTGGAGATCGGAGCACCGAGAATGGTTTCCCACAACACTTCACCGCTGTCTGGGTCCATCGCGCGATAGCGTCGATTGATGTCGCCGAGAAAGATCAAGTCGCCCGCGGTAGCCAGTACTGAACTGTTGTTGGGGATACGCCCCGACGGCCACAACGTAATTTCTCCGGTTTCCAGATTTACTCGCGACAGACCATTGAGTTCGTCCAATGGTAAGCCTGGTTCTGGAACTCCGATGCGACTTTCCGGCATGGCAGGCATAGTTTCGGTGGCTTCACTGGCGCGCGTCATGTTCAGACAGTTGCGAATGTAGGGCACAAAAACCGAATTTCGGCCCGGATCGTAAGCCGAAGGCCAGTAACTGCGCGTGTTAAAGTAACACACGATTTTATGATCACCGGGTTTTTCCAGTACCAAGTCCCGATTGATGTGCGTGATGCCTGTGTTGACATCAATATCACTCAAAATAAAGTTGTCGACGTTGGTGGGAAATGGTGTGGCCCAAATAAATTCACCAGTGGCCTTGTCGAGCATCCAGATGCCACCGCCTTCACCAATATTTATCACTACATCACGTTCTTCACCCTTGGCAATATTGGGATTGATCCAGCGTACTTTTTCTGGATCGGGATTGATGCGAGTACGAACGATAATACGTTCCTGATTCTGGTCTTCATCCCAATCGTCACCGGGGAGATGTTGGTAATACCAGGCAAGTTCGCCGGTATCAGGATTAATAGCCACGGTAGAATTACTGTACAAATCAGAGGGTGCCAAATAGCCAGTTCCACCCGCATCACCCTGATGACGATCAGCACGGGTATTGGGGGTGGGATTAGCAATGCCCCAATAAATCAAACCAGTTTGTGCGTCGTAACCGCCGGGCAAACCCCAGGTGGAGGCACGTCGGCTATCTAAAGGAGCTCCGTTCCAGGTATCGAAACCGGGTGGATCAGTTGGGGCCTGGGCGGTGTAAAACTTCCACACCAATTCTCCGGTAAAAGCATCATGCGCAGAAATGTAACAGTTGTTACGTAAACCACCGGTGCAGGTGCCACCAGAAATAACTTTACCCTCAACAACAATAGAACCAGAAGTATGGCCGCGCTCATCCGCTGCTGCTTCCCAGCGCACAGCACCGGTTTTAGCATCGAGCGCAACAATGGTGGAATCTGGCGCAGTGAAATACACCATATCGGCAAAGATCGACAAAGTTTTGGAACGACCACCTCCGCCCGCGCCTGGATTTATATATTCACGTTTGTATTCCCAGATGGTGTCTCCAGTAGTGGCATCCAAGGCTGCTACGTTGGAGCCAGGTAAGGTGATGTACATGATGCCGTTGTAAACCGTAGGAATTGTTTCTGTCATGCCATCTGGCAAGCCTTTGGACCAGGCCATGCCTAGCTGTTTAACATTTTCGCGATTGATTTGAGTAAGCGGGCTAAATCGTTGTGCATCTGGAGTACGGCTATACCAGAGCCAGTCGTTCGGACTGGGATTGAGCAGCATGGCTTCGGTCACCGGTACAAAATTTTCGATACTGGGCATCGAAGCATATTGGTTGCGCGATGTATCAGTGGCAAAACTGTCGTCAGCAACTGTCGCTGCGAGAAAACGCAGATACTCTACCAATGCCGGAAACTGTGCATCCTGGACGGGAGCTGGCGGCATACCCTTGATGGGATTGCCCGTGCGTAAAAAAGCAATGAGATCGGCATCATCTTCGTTTGCTATGCGTTTCAAGATAGATGGCGCCAGTTGGCCACCTTGCCCATTACCCCCATGACAGTGGGCACAGGTGGCGGTGAAGATGTCCACTCCTGCACCTATGTCCTGTGCTTGCGCGCTGGCGCCCAAAGCAACACTCAACCAGACGAAAAGCCAGCGACAATCCACTGAATTAAAAATACCAAACCGTGAATTTCTGCCAATTTTGATAGTGCCACGTACATTAGTTACAACACGCATGTTTATCCCCACAGTTGTATTTTTTTATTTATTTTAGTTATTAGAAATTTTAGTAGTGTCACAGCTTGTGAATTTACCTACCCAAGTATACTTTTAGTTTTAGTGACTGATGCGAATTTAAACTAAGACACCACCTAAATTATGAATTCATTGCGCGCCCCAACCGTCCGTAACGGCCGATAGTTGATAATGATCAGCCAAAGCATACGAGCCTTAGGGATTTTTATTGGTTTTGAGGGTGTTAAATTCGGGCCGGGGTAGAAGCATACGCTAGTGCTGTATAGGGCTCAACCCGGACTCACGACTTTGACCTGATCAGGAAACTCGGCGTTATCGGCAGTTGCAATTGAGCATTTCTGTTTGCTCTTTAACCAATTAAATTGTTTATTCCTGCTTTCAATCTTTACAGTCAGCCCCCTATAATCCAACTTGTTCCGCTAACCTACAGAGGCTGGACAGATTTCACGGACAGTCGAGTAATACAGATTCTGCAATTGCGGATTCCAAACTTAACAGACCTGCCTGAAACAACGGGGTTTAATAACCCCTACATCAAGTACACCATTAAAGGAAAATCAACATGTCAATTTTTACACACGTTTGCGTGGGCACTAATGACCTGAAAAGGTCCAATAAATTTTATGACGCTGCCTTGAAAACATTGGGCGTCGACAATCTGGGCCCAATGGGTCCAGCCGCTACTTTGTATGGCGCAGGTTCACCATCTTTTGTCGTATTGGCACCAGGTAATGGCTTGCCTGCCACCTATGGCAATGGCGGCACCTTAGGTTTTGCTGCTCCTACTCGTGCTGCAGTGCGTGCATTCCACGCTGCTGGCGTGGCCAATGGCGGAAAAGACGAAGGTGCACCCGGTCCACGCACTTTCACCCCAACTGCCTATGCAGCCTACTTGCGTGATCCAGACGGTAACAAAATCTGCGCTTACTGCTTTAAAGATGGCGAGTAAAAAATAGATTTTTATCTGTAATTTTTCAAACAGGTAAAATCTGCTATAAAACAAGGCGAAAGTGCGCAAGTACTTTCGCCTTTTTATTATTGTTATTATTGAGAGCAGGTCTGATCTTGTAGAGAGCTGGCCTACTCATTATTAATGACCCATGCAACTTTGGTTTCTACTTCAGGACTTTATGCGTATTAAATTATTACCGGCTTTTACATTGTTGATGGGATTGCTAGGCATGGTGCAGCCTGCTGCTGCCCAGAACTATGTTTGCATGGAAACAACGTTAGGTAATATTTGCATGCAATTGTTGCCAGAGTCTGCGCCGCTCACGGTTGCCAACTTTCTCAAATATGTAAACGACGGAGATTACACCAACAGTTTGATTCATCGCACTGTGCCAGGATTTATCATTCAAGGCGGTAGCATATATGGACTGGCAAGTAATCTAGGCAGCCCGGTACCCACCGACCCTCCCGTGAAAAATGAATTCTCAAAGTCCAACATTAAGGGCACGGTAGCGATGGCCAAAGTTGATGGCAATCCAAACAGTGCCACCAGCCAATGGTTTATCAATCTTGCGGATAATTCAGCTAACCTTGATGCACAAAATAGTGGTTTTACGGTATTCGCTAACATAGTGCTCGGTATGGATTTGGCCGATAAGATCGCTGGCTTGCCGCTAGGTAATATCGGGGGTGGTAATATTGTGCCAATCAACGTTCCCGCTACTGCTACCCAGTTCACCGTTGAAGATCTGGTGTTAGTGAAACGAGCTTATGCAACTACGACTTTGCCAGGCAGCATCAAACCCTATCAATGTTCGGCTGCCAGTGTGGGCGACACCTTCACAGAATTTTGCGGCACCTACCTTTCTTTTCCAGTTGCTGTCGACGGTGTGCTCTATGAAGCAACCCTCAACCTGAGTAAATCTTCTCCCAATCTGGTCTTTACTGTTGATCGCAGCAAGCTCAAGAGCATCGCCAACACTGGGCAAGAGCGTGCTGTTTTTAATTCCAGCACGGGCATATTAACGTTGCCCTCTGTGCGGTCAGGCGCTAACGCCTTTAACAATGTGCTCTTGTTGCTAACCAATACAGGTACGCTTGAATTTACCCTGAAGAGTTTTGTCGCCCGCTAGTCAGCCTGTAGCACTGCTCGAGCTGTTACACACCCCTGTATTTACAAGCAACTATTGGTCGAGATAATAAGCAGTGCCCGCAAACAACAAGCGTGCGGTGCGCATGATGGATGTGCTTTGCGGAACTTTTACATTGGGATCATCGTTGAGCACTACTTCGACGCCCATCGAGCCAGTAGGATGTTCCACTTCACACAGCCGACGCTTACCACTACTCAGGTTGGCAATGTCATGACCTACTGCACCGGGGATGTTGGCAGCCGTGGCAATACTGGCGGCGGCGAGCACACCAACAGCGTCGTGCACGCGGCGCGGAATAAAACTGCGAGTATTGAGCATGCCGCCATTTTGAGGTGGTGAAACGATAGTCATCTTGGGGACAGTCTTGTCTTTCACATCACCTAGGTTCATCAGTGGTCCTACTTTCAGTCGCAAGTCTTCGATGATAGTTTTCAACTCGATGTTGGCTTCCAGCGCTGCAATACTTTCATCACCTTGCAATCCCAGCGAACGCGCATCGATCATTACCACGGGCATGCCGTTATCTACCATCGTCACTTTCAAACCATTTACTTCATCAGAAAAATTACCAGTAGGAAATAAGGCACCACAACTAGAGCCGGCCACATCCAGAAACTCAATCATGATTGGAGCGTGGGTACCTGGCACACCATCGATAGCAGCATCCCCGTGATACTGAACTTTTTTGCCCGGTGTCAGGATACGTTGTTTAGCTACGCTGTCTGTGTTTTCCATATAGACAGTGACTAGCGTTTCGCCGTCCTCGGCGCTAACCAGCCCTTTTTCGATAGCAAAAGGACCGATGCCAGCCAAAATATTGCCGCAGTTTTGGCTGGTGGTGGTTTTAGCTTCATCAACAAAAACCTGTATAAAAAGGTAGTCCACATCCACGCCCGGACGTGTTGATTTTTTCACGATGGCTACTTTGCTGGTCAAGGGATGTGCTCCCCCAATTCCGTCGATTTGACGTGCATCAGGGGATCCCATGATGCCAAGCAAAGCTCGATCTAGAGCTTTTGAGTCCGAGGGCAAATCGCTGGCCAAAAAATAAGCACCTTTGGAGGTGCCGCCGCGCATTAACATACAGGGAATGGCTTTTAACATGTGGATCCTCGTGAGTCTCGTTAGATTCTGCCCAGCATTATCCTTGATGGTGCATAGTGAGGGAAACATCTCGCGTCCCAAGTTGTAAAAAACCACGAAAAACCGTCTTGATTTTGGTCAAGCGCTAATCAAATTTAGGTTTGAGCGTATCGGGTCCCCGAGCTTATAATGACCACCTTTTTTACTCCCCCTTCAGCAGGAAGCCCCAATGCACAAGTCCGTAGCAGTTCGAAATATTCCACGTGCCGACCAATCTGTTATAGATGATCTTGCCCAAATGGGCGTTGCTACCGTGCACGAATCCCAAGGCCGCATCGGCCTACTGGCGCCTTATATGCGTCCGGTCTGGGGTACCAACCGTATCGCCGGCAGTGCTGTGACTATTCTGGCCCAACCTGGTGACAACTGGATGGTGCATGTGGGCATCGAACTCGCCAAACCGGGTGACATTTTAGTAGTAGCTTTAACTGCCGACAGCACCGACGGATTCTTTGGTGACTTGCTGGCACATTCTTGCATGGCACGCGGAGTTCGCGGCTTGATTATTGATGCCGGGGTGCGCGATGTGCGTGATCTGCGTGAAATGGGTTTTCCAGTCTGGTCCAAAGCCATTCATGCCAAAGGTACCGTTAAAGAAACACTGGGCGCAGTTAATGTCCCAATAGTATGTGCCGGAGCTTTGATTAATCCAGGTGACATCATTGTTGCCGATGAAGACGGCGTATGTGTAGTACAACGCCAATATGCGGTACAGGTCCGCGATCAATCGCGTCAGCGCGAAGCAAACGAAGTTGCCAAGCGCGAAAAATTGTTAAAGGGCGAACTTGGCCTTGATCTTTACAAAATGCGCGAGCGTCTGGAAAAAGCCGGCCTCGTGTATGTCGACAAATTCGAAGACATCAAATAATCAAACCTTACATTCACTTATCCAACAGCAACTACCCTACAGGCCTTTTATGGAATACGCAGAAATTCAGGCACTAAAACAGGCATTTGAAGAAGTGCCCGGCACCTACCTTTTCAACGCCGATCGCTGCAGAGCCGGTTATCACATCAACATGTTTTGCATGTCGCTGTCCAAAGACGAAAACCGTAAGGAATTTCTTGCAGATGAAGCCACGTATCTGGCCAACAAATTTTCCGGCACCACCAGCGAACAGCGGCGTTGTGTGCTCGAACGCGACTGGCTGGGCTTGATCAAGTCCGGTGCCAACATTTATTACATGTCCAAATTTGGCGCCACACTTGGCAAATCATTCCAGTACATGGCAGGTGAAATGACCGGCCAGGGCCAAGACAGTTACCGGGCCATGATGGTTGATGGTGGTCGGGTAGTAGCTGGCAATCGCAACAAAAAAGATAACGGCGGCAAAGTGCTGTGTATTTCTAATATTTCCAAACAAGACTTCAGTAAAAAGGCACAGTAATAACATGGCTAAAATCACCGCAGGTATCGGCAGTTCTCACGTTCCCGCCATTGGCGCTGCATTCGACCAAGGGCTGACCCAGGATCCATATTGGAAACCCTTATTCGACGGTTATCCAGCAGCTCGTGAATGGCTGAAACAGCATAAACCCGACGTTGCAATCATCGTCTACAACGACCACGGCAGCGCAATCTCACTAGAAAGCATCCCTACTTTCGCGATTGGCGTGGCTGATGAATTTCAACCGGCCGATGAAGGCTGGGGCCCACGCAAGGTGCCCGTGGTCAAAGGGCATTCCAAACTGGCCTGGCATATAACTGAATCATTGATTATTAATGAATTCGACATGACAGTAATGAGTAAGCTTGATGTTGATCACGGCCTGACTGTGCCGCTCAACATCACGTGTGGTCAAGTCGACGAATGGCCTTTCGCGGTGATTCCCATTGCTGTCAACGTGGTGATGTTTCCAGTGCCTAGTGGCGATCGCTGCTGGCGCTTGGGCGAAGCCATCCGCAAGGCGGTCGAGTCCTTCCCTGAAGATCTCAAAGTTGTCATTTTCGGTACCGGTGGCATGTCACACCAGATTCACGGTGAACGTTCCGGCATGATCAACCGGCCTTTCGACACTGCTTTCCTCGATGACCTGACCCGTAATCCTGAGCGCCTGCGCAAAATTCCACACTTAGAATTTGTCAAAGAAAGTGGCGCTGAAGGTATCGAAATGGTCATGTGGATGACCATGCGTGGTGCGCTGAGTAAAAACATTCATGAGGTGTACCGCCACTATCACGTACCGGCTTCTAATACGGCTGCTGGCTTGATCATCCTAGAAGAAGATAACTACTAGAACATGGGTAAGAACCTGCAGACGCCCTAAAGCGTCCTTGCGAGATGAATCCTTTAGCTAATTTTCGAAGAGCATAACTATGTTAAAAGTATTGATGGTAGGCCACGGCGCCTTTGCCCAAAAACACATGGATGGCATAAAGAACATTGCAGGCGTGGAAGTCACTTCCATCTGTGGACGGCGCGAAGACGCTACCAAGGCTGCCGCTGATGCGCGCGGTATCAAACACTGGGGCACTGATTTAAGCGAGTGTTTGAAGCAGGATATAGATGCAGTAATCATTACCTCCGCTACTCAAGTGCACGCCGCGCAATCCATACAATGTTTGCAAGCAGGCAAACACGTACAAGTCGAAATCCCGATGGCCGATACTGTTGCTGATGCTCGCGCCATTCTTGCTGCCCAGCAAGCTGCGGCAAAAGCTGGCAACAAACTAATTGCCATGGCCGGCCACACCCGCCGTTTCAATCCTTCACATCAGTGGATTCACAAAAAAATTCAGGCTGGCGAATTAAAAGTGTTGCAGATGGATGTGCAAACTTATTTCTTCCGCCGCACCAATATGAACGCGGCTGGCGAAGCCCGCAGTTGGACCGACCATCTGCTGTGGCATCATGCCTGCCATACCGTTGATTTGTTTTCGTATCAGACTGGCGAGCCAGTAGCACACGCCTTTGCACTGGAAGGCCCGCACCATCCTGATCTAAAAATTGCAATGGACATGAGCATCGGCATGAAGACTGCTTCTGGCGCGGTGTGTAACTTGTCCCTGTCGTTCAACAATGATGGCCCACTTGGCACCTTCTTCCGCTACATTTGCGACAAAGGTACTTACCTCGCACGTTACGATGATTTGTTCGATGGCAAAGAAAACAAAATTGATGTTTCGAAAGTGGATGTGTCGATGAACGGAATCGAATTGCAGGACCGCGAATTCTTCGCTGCCATCTTGGCCGGTCGTGAACCGAACGCCAGCATAGCGCAGTGTTTACCTGCCATGGTTACACTCGACACGCTGGAGCAATGTTTGGCTAGAACGCGTTAATAATCTATAAACACCAACGCTTCTTTTTGGCGCAAATATAAAGCAAACAGGAGCAGCCATGCACACGCGCAAAATAGGACATTTTGAAGTCAACGCCATTGGCCTTGGTTGCATGAGTATGTCGCATGCTTACGGCACACCCGACTTGGCTGAAGCAGAAGCCACACTGCTAAAAGCACTGGATACAGGTTACAACTTTCTCGATACCGCAGCACTCTACGGCTTTGGCAAAAATGAAGAATTGCTTGGCCGCGTCCTTCAACATAGGCGCAAGGAATTTGTGCTGGCCAGTAAGTGTGGAATGTTCAAAGGGCCTGATGGTAAACGCTTGATCGATGCGCGTCCTGCCACACTACGCCAAACCTGTGAAGAAGCTTTATTGCGATTGAACACAGATGTTATCGATCTGTACTACTTGCATCGTCGCGACTTCAAAGTACCTGTAGAAGAAAGTATCGGTGCAATGTCACGTCTGGTGGAAGAAGGTAAGGTTCAAACTTTGGGCATATCGGAAGTGTCGGCTAGTACGCTACGCAAAGCCCATGCTGTGCATCCCATGGCGGCTGTGCAAACCGAATATTCGCTGTGGAGTCGTAATGCCGAAATCGCCGTGCTCGATACTTGCCGCGAACTGAATATAGCTTTTGTTGCATTCAGCCCGCTGGCTCGCTCCTACCTGACCGGCAAACTGACTGATCCAAAAACGCAACTGGAAGCCGCCGACATTCGTCACCATATGCCACGTTTCAATGCCGAAAATTACCCAAAAAATCTGGTATTGCTTACCGAATACCTAAACATTGCTAATGCAGTGGGTTGTACGATGGCACAACTAGCCTTGGCTTGGCTGCTGGCAAAAGCGCCGTACATCATCCCAATACCCGGCACTCGGCACGTGGCGTTTATGGAAGAAAATTTTGGTGCGTTGGATGTTAGTCTTGATCAAAACACGGTGGCGCGTCTTGATGACCTGATCAATACAGAAACCGTAGTTGGCCCTCGTTATAACGCCGTCTCGCAAGAAGAAATAGATACCGAACAGTTCCCCTTAATGTAAGTGTGATTACTCGTCGCTTAAGTTGCTCAGCTTGCACTAGCAGCACGCAGGGCAAGTGATGCTAGTGGGCTACCTAGTTCAGGAGACCTCATCGGCAGGGAAGCCGATGAGAGCCATAGGGGTGTGTTCATGCGTGCTTCTGATCTAGGTAGCCCACCAGTATCACATTAGACCCAAGCATCAGAAATGCTTATGTGAGCCGCAGGGTTATGTTCATGCGGCTTCTGAGCCAAGCAAACACCAAGACCTATCGCCTAACAAGAAGCACAAATTTCACTCTAAGATTTTATTCATACTGAAACCAGATTGCAGCAAACTGCTAGCTCCTATAGCATCAAGCAGAACTTTCAGTTTTAACAACACGCCCTGATCAGGATTGCTGCCATGAAAACACTTTTTACTGCTGTGCTTTTGCTAGGTACTTCTTTTGCACTTGCCCAAGCCCCACAACGCCCCTTGCTACCGCTCAACACTTACGCACTACCCGATTACCACGCGGTAGAAGTAAGCGAAGCATTCACCATGCCCGCAGGAATGGCTTTTGATTCGGTAGCGGCAGTTGATATGAATGCTGCCGGTCACTTGATTGTGCTGCACCGTGGCGCACAGCCATTTTTAGAATTTGATGCCGATGGCAACTTGCTGCGTGCATTCGGCCCGGAAGGAATGTTCAGCCGCAGCCACGGTTTGCGCATTGCACCAGATGGCAGCATGTGGGTAACTGATGTGGGTGCGCATTTTGTGCGCAAGTTCAGTGCCGACGGGGAAACTCTACTGACTTTGGGCACGCCCGGCGAAGCGGGTGAATGGAACGAAGCAACTAACTCACATTTGTTCAACCAACCAAACGAAACCGCACTCGATAGTAAGGGCAATCTCTACGTTGTTTCTGGCCACGGTGTAGCCGAACCGAAAGTACTCAAGTTCAGCCCCACGGGCGAATTCATCAAACAATGGGGCGGGAAAGGTGCAGGTCCCGGCCAGTTTTTTGCGGCACACGCCATCCAGATTGATGCCAGCGACAAACTTTATATCGCTGACCGCGAGAATTTTAGGATCGAAATTTTTGATACCGAAGGCAACTATCTAAGTGAATGGACTTTTAATGCGATGGTCTGCGGGCTCTATTTACACAACGGTTTTATGTATATGACTAGCGGCTTCGACGGTGAATGGGCCAAGATCGACATGATGGGCAACCTGCTCGGCTCCCTCGGCAGTCCGGGTATGGGCAACGGCCAGTTTGGCGAAGCGCATTATCTGGTATTGGACAAAGCCGATAATGTTTATATTTCTGATGTAGTTAATCGTAGAGTACAGAAATATCAGAAAGATTGAGTTATGCCCTGCTCAGCCAAAGTGCTGAGCTAGGGGTCATCCGTGTGACACCAGCGCCTATACCAAAATTTAGCCGATTCTTTCTCTGCTCTTAAACTTTACCCTTCACTATGCGTCCATCTTTCGATGGGTGGACCATAATGTTTTTGTCCTGTTTTTTTCGCTTGCGCCTATGTTTGGTGGTATGCCCTTTCTTGGTGGTGGGTTTGTGCCTAACACCTGTGTATGGCCAGCAAAAACCTATCACTGTAGAGAATATAATCCTCGTTACGATTGATGGTTTGCGGTGGCAGGAAGTGTTCCGTGGACTCGATGCACGCTTAATCGCAGATGCACAATACAATCCGCTGGGCGAGAAATTGGCGCAAAATTTCGCAGCCGATACACAACACAGCAGCGCTGAAAAACTCATGCCATTTTTACACGAGGTAGTAAAAGAACAAGGTGTGCTGTTAGGTAACCGTGATGCGGGTTCCTGTGCTCAGGTGACAAATTCGTGGTATTTTTCCTACCCTGGCTACAACGAGATTCTGACCGGTGTGGCAGATCCTGCTATCGATTCTAATGCCAGTATTGCTAATCCAAATGTCACCGTGTTGGAGTGGTTGCAACATCAGGACGAATTTGCTGACCGAGTTGCCGTATTTGCTTCATGGGACGTTTTCCCTTTTATCTTGAACACAGAGCGCTCCGGCCTGCCTGTGAATGTTTCACCTATGGAACATCCAGAGACTGCTTACGAAGAAATTCTTACTAATCTCCACAGCGATGTTCCTGCGCTCTGGCCAACAGTACGATTAGATACTTTTACGCATCATTACGCCCTCTCCTATTTACAGAACCACAAGCCACGTGTGCTGTATGTCGCCTATGGAGAGACCGATGACTTCGCACATGATGGCCGGTATGACCAGTACATCATGGCTGCCAACAGAACTGACCGATTTATTCGTGAACTTTGGGATTTCGTGCAGATGGATCCTATTTATAGGAACAAAACTGCACTTTTCATTACAGTAGATCACGGGCGTGGCGAGGAGCCACTCGAAACGTGGAGGCATCATGCCAGCAAGAAGTCTCTTGCCGGTTACATGCAGTCACTCGCGCAGTATGAAGAAGGAATTGTAGGTTCAGAGGCAGTGTGGATGGCAGCCATAGGACCCGGCATTGCGGCGCAAGGACTGGTTAGTCCTGTTGTTTGTGCCGGTTCAAATCAGATTGCTGCAACCTTGCTTGGCTTACTTGGTATTGACTATCGAACGTTCAACCCAACCGCAGGCGCGCCACTAGAACAAGTAGTGCAATTGCCATGATCAATAGAGACAAACGGGGCACCCTAAAACTGCTTAGTTTGTCGCCGCTGGCTCTCCCTGGTGTACGCCTGCTGTCTGCCGAAACTGCTCTCACTCGTATTGCCTTCGGTTCTTGTATGCATCAGGACAAGCCGCAGCTGATCTGGGATGCCGTATTGGCAAGTAGTCCGGAATTATTTGTCTTTCTTGGCGATAACATCTACGGCGACAGCGATGATCCGGTCGAGCTGGCAAAGCAATACCAGAAACTTGCGGCGCAGCCAGGATTCGTCAAGCTACGCGCCAGCACCGATACCATCGCAATCTGGGACGATCATGATTACGGTCGTAATGATGCAGGCAGCGAATACCCCGCTAAAGAAGCATCGCGCCAACTGTTTCATGATTTTTGGGGTGAGCCGCAAAACTCTGCCGCTAGATCTAGGGCTGATGGCAGTTATTCCTCGAAGATTTATGGTCCCGCCGGCCAACGCGTCCAAGTACTAATGCCCGATTTACGCTGGAATCGCAGCCCGCTGCTAACAGTGCTGGGAGTTGCTGCACATCAAGTAAGAGATGCAGCAGACATGGGCCCTTATATGCCCGACCCGTCAGGCAATGCCCGCTTGTTGGGTGAAGACCAGTGGAACTGGCTGGAAGCAGAATTTAACAAGCCTGCTGAAGTTCGTATCTTTTCTTCCAGTATCCAGGTGCTGGCCAACTTTACCGGTTGGGAAACCTGGGCCAATTTTCCGGTGGAACGCGATCGTTTGTTGCGTTTGCTCGATAGCGCTTCAGACAGCATCAACCTGATCATCAGTGGAGATGTACATTGGTGTGAATACAGCCTATTACAACGAGCCGGCAATGTGTTTGCACATGCAGAGTTAACTTCCAGCGGACTTACTGAAACCTGGGATAAGATTAGCCCGAACCGACACAGAGTAGGTCAGGCTTTTGCAGTGCCAAACTTCGGCCTGATTGAAATCGACTGGAGCGGCAGTCATCCAACCTTACAACTCAGTGTCAGAAATGAATCATCTGCTGTATTGATCCAGCATACTTATCCTATTTAAATAGGCCCCAGTAACCCTTCTTTTCGACAGGTTTTCATTCACCGCTGGCAACAGGGGAGAATTTTTTATTACAGTAAAAGGCCACCACAAGAGTGCTATAAGGTTTGCTATGCAGGATGTTGCTAATAGGGAAATCCGTGAACAGGCTCGGGTGAGCCTGTTCCGGAGTAAAACTCAATCCTCAGAACGAGGCTTTCAGGGACAAGAAGAACTGACGCGGCGCACCAGGCAGAAGAGTTTGCGCAGTGCCAGTGAGATCAGAATTACTGAAGCCGCCGCTGCCAACCGTAGAGATGTAGTCAGCATCGGCTAGATTAGTTACATCCAACTGCGCAGTCAGGTCGTTGGCAAAACCCAAATCACCAAAGTGATAACCCAGCGACAGGTTTAAATTACCGAAACTGCTGACAGAACCTTCGTTCAAATAGGTGTACTGACGAGCTCCGGTAAATTTATAGTTGAGTTTAGTGAACAGATTTGCAGTATCCAAACTCAATTCAGAAGTGAACATCAACTCAGGCGCGTCAGTGACAGTCTTGCCGCTGGTACGTACCAAAGTAGTACCACTCATATAATCATCTTTATAAGTGGAGCGGTTCAAACTTGCAGAGTTGTACCAAGAGAGGGTGTCACTGGCCTGCCAGTTCACACCAGACTCGATGCCCAGAGTTTTTACACGGCCGACATTGGCGAGTGCGTTGAAGTTACCAATGATGGCCGAACCTTGCTGAATCGCAAGTAAACGGTCCTCAAATTCAACATGGTAGCCACTTACTACCCCCTCTAGCGCGCCACTGTGGAAACGCCAACCCAATTCCACTGTAGAAGATTTTTCAGGCTGCAAGGTACTGCGTATAGCGTTGAACCCGGTCTGGTTGGCAGACCAAGGTGAGTTACCCGTGGCGGAACCGATGAAGGCACGCACATTACGCGATACTGCACCGAACACCTCGTAGCTGTCGTTGAGTTCGTACAAAAAGCCAATTTGTGGCAAGAAACCTTCGTCAGTCTCAATGGAGCCTGTCTTGTTGTCGCCCGCTATCGTTTTGGCATTGATTTCAACCTTTACACTCTTAAATCCGTATTCAACCTGCAACACGTCGCTGATTTGAAAGGTGTCTTTTAAATGGAACTGTAAAGTTTTGGTGTTGAAGCTGTATTCCCACTGCGTAAAAAATGGATTGCTCTGGAATTCGCTGAAGCTACGTGTTGGAGTGGTTAAAGATGTTTCGCCGTAGAAGCGACGGGCTTGGTTAAAATCGTTCTCTTCGGTCCAGAAACCTGCGTTGAGGGTGTGTTGATCCAACACGTAATTCAGACTGGTAATCCAACCGTTGCGGTCAATGTCATACTCGGAAGTACGGATAGACAACGGGGCGCCGCCAGGGGTGGCTAAATAAGGGGTGCCCCACAAGCCTTGGCCGTGGTTCTGATGCAGGTAGACTGTGCTGTTGAGTGCCAGTGTGTCCTGCAACGGTAGGTTAAGGCTTACATATCCAAGATCATCTTCTCGCAGACCAGCACCATCCAAGTAACCATCATCTAGCGAATTAACGTTACCGGTAAATTTGCCTGTAGCAGCGGCTATTGCGCGCGCATAGTTGGCCCCATAGTTGTCGAAGTCGCGACCCAGACGGCCGATCATGTCTTTGGACATGTCCTGATAGTCAATTTCGGCACGGTCGGAAATGCTATAGAAACCAGTCACTGTGGCAGTACCAATATCCTGTACAAGCTTCAGATTAACTAATTCATGTTCTTGTTGGCCATCGCCTTTCCATTTGTTTGTATCTTGTGTGGAATAGCTAGCGAAGAAACGGGTGCCGCTCGACAAAGCGCCACTGTCAACGCGACCATAAAGATGCTGAGCACTGTCACTACCAACGGAGACATTGGTGTTAACCGCAAATGTGTCGCTGGGTGTGGCAGAGGTAAACTCAAGGGTGCCGCCTAGATTACTGGTGGATGCGGTGCCGAGTGAGCCTGCGCCCTGTGCCAGAGTCACCTGTCCGATATTCTCGGACATGATGGCGCGACTAATGTGAAGGCCATTGTGGTTGCCATAAGACATGTCACCGAGTGGGACTCCATCTAGAGTAAAACCCATCTGATTCTGGTTGAAGCCACGCACTACGATTCGTGTAGACCATTCGTAAGAACCATAAGGATCGGCAGACGAGAAGTTCACACCGGGCAGCTTCTCAATTGCTTTCAAGGGACTAGTACCAGCCGGAAATTGCGCGAGTTCAATTGCGCTCAAACTCTGGAGCTGGCGGGTTGCGCCTCTGCCGAACACATTGACCTCTTCGATGCCCGGTGCGTTCTGTGCGTTTGCTGCAAGACCCGGCATCAGCGCAAGCACTGCTATGGGCAGCAAGGAAACAGACATTCGTGTTGCTTTACTTAGTTTTTTAATTCTAAAAATCATTAATTACTCTCCCGATTAATTATGAATAACTTGCGGGAGTAATGTAGAGGCGCGATGTTAATTTTTGACTAATTAGACATCAGTTAAACGTTAATTTAGTTAGAATTTTTTGCAAAGAGATAAGGCGGAATGTCGCATAGTCGCTTCAAGGCTAGTGATGAGACTGCAGGAAGCGAACTGCTAGATCAGGGAAATCCGTAAATATCCCATCCACATCGACCGTGAAAAGGAACAGTTCCAGCAACTCGTCAAAGCTCCCTACATAAGAGGGTAGTTGGCCCTCATCACGACGAAATGTATAAGGATGCACCAATAGGCCTGCGGCGTGTGCATCCGAGGTCATCGAGTTGATCTGGATGGCCCCGGGTGTGGACTGGGCCGCCACCAACATGCTGTAAGCGGGGCCGATGCCAGCCACAACTTTAGCCAGATTCCGCAGACCTACGCTGGTATGCATCCAACTGTAATCGTAAGCCACCAGTGTCCCTGCTGGACCGGGCGCAAAAGTTTCGCCCCAGCTGTTCTCTGCTATCAACTGGACCAGCTTCAATGTGCTGCCAAGTGCTGGCATTACCTCGTCATGAATACGCAGCAACTCGTTGTAGTCGAAACTTTGCACATAAACTAGATCCTCTGCACTGTCATAGCCGAAGTCTTGTAGCAGTCGGAGTACTGCAACAGAAAGATCCTTGCCGTGCTGATGATGGAACCAAGGTGATTTTAATTCGGTGTAAATACCTACCTGTCGGCCAGTGCTTTGTTGCAAGCCTTGCAATAATTCAAGTTCCTCCTGCATGGTATGGATACCAAAGTGTGATTTCCCCAACGGAAAACGTCCCGGAAATACTGGCTGGGCCACCCCATTGTCCATGGTTCTACCTTCGCTGACAGCAAGCTGACGCAATTCGGCAAGTGTGAAATCAATTACATAGAAGCTACCATCGTTTCTGGCGCGAGCGGGGAATATCTCAGCAACATCGGTCATACGCTCCAAGGTCAGGTCATGGAATACCACCAACTGGTCGTCGGCTGTCATCACAACATCCTGCTCTACATAATCTGCACCCTGGGCCACGGCTAGTACTTTTGCAGCAAGGGTATGTTCAGGCAAATAGCCGCTAGCACCGCGATGAGCTATTACCAGCTTGGCAGGCGCCTCGGCAGCCTGAGCTAGCCCCGTCAACATCAGCAACAACAGAATTTTTACAAAGTGCATAACAGCGGCTACTCATGGTTTTAAACAGCCTAACAGGCAATTTTTAACTGTTGATTAAGAGCTCTTAAAAAACGATAAAATTGGTGTATGAATGCGGTGATTGCTACCACAACATCGGCTAGTATTACATCTACCTAGTGGCTCAACAGTCAGGTTAAGACTAAATATTCAAGCGGAGAAATATGTTAATTAAACCCATCACTAACTTAGTTATTGCCGGCTGTCTCTTGCTGTCTTGTGTACAGCTACAGGCTCATCATTCTTTTGCAATGTTTGATCTCAAAACAAAAGTCGAGTTGCAAGGTGTGGTCAAGGAATTTCAGTGGACCAATCCGCATACCTGGATCCAGTTAATCGTTACCGATAGTAATGGTATAGAAACAGAATGGAGCCTCGAAGGCGCTCCGGTCAATATGCTGGTTCGGAATGGCTGGAAAAATACCTCTGTCAAACCGGGCGACAAAATAACCGTAACAGGCAGCCCTTTGGTGGATGGCCGCCCTGGCGCTACTTACGATCTTATTGTTTTTGCCGACGGCACCCAGCTCAGAGCTATAGCACCACGCTGACCCCAGGCCCCAAAGGAGAACCGTATGCAAAACAAAAAAATCACCCTACTGTTATCCACCGCGCTGATCACTGGTGTGGCCATGCTCCTGCACCCCATGCTGGCGCCGGCCCAAAGTGTGGAACTACCCCGCACTACCAGCGGAGTTCCCGACTTCAATGGTATGTGGCTCAGGGCACCTGGTACGGCCAGTAGTTTTGACCCGAACGCTGCCAGCTATGATGAACAAGAACCACCCTATACTCCTGAATTTATGCAGATGTACAAAGATCGTCTGGCCGCCAGAGCACGCGGCGAACCTTCCGATGACCCAACAGCCTCCTGTCTTCCGGCCGGGCTCGTCCGCCTCTACAACCTTATTTTACCGAGTGAAATTGTGCAGGCCGACAAGATGATGATGTGGGGCATGGAGTGGAATGCCGACAATATCCGTATTTATCTGGATGGCAGGGACTGGCCGGAAGATCTCTACCCTACCTACAATGGTTTCTCGCGCGGCACTTGGGATGGTGACACTCTGGTCATAGAAACCCGCGCCTTGCGTGGTGATACCTTGCTCGATTCAAGCGGCGCACCACACACCGATCAGTTGACAGTTAGCAGTCGCCTGCGTTTTCTTGATCGTGACACATTGGAAAATGAGATCACCCTGACGGATCCCGGCGCATTGACCCAACCGTGGACGGAAGCGCGCAAATACGTACGCGCACCGGCGGATTACCGCATTCTTGAATACATCTGCCTCGAGAACAACCGCAATCCAATCGGTGCTGATGGCCAGATTCAGACTATTCTCGAAGGCAACTAACAGCCAATAAAGTAGAGCAAGCTGTGTCGCTGTCGACTCACAAACGTCGATTTTCGACATTACTTATTTCATGGCGTACATGTAAAACTTTCTGCCGCAGTGCTTGCCCCCGCACCACTGTAGTGGGCATATTGCGGATGGGGACACAAAGGCCGACTCACGCCAGGCATACTTCTACCAGTGGCAATAATGGCAGCGGGTGCTTTACCATTTTCGACCCACTCCACTATGGCCGAAAGCATGTCGAAATTATCCAGCGTGGTCGCTCCTCCCTGACAATGACCCATACCGGGCACCAAAAACAAACGGCTCCACTTGTCGACTGTTTGCAAACCGCCGTTGGCGGCACTCATGTTCTGATAATAAGAAACAGTATCCATTGCGGAGAACCAAGGATCACTTACGCCATGATAAAAAATCTGTTTGCCGCCATTATTGGCGAAACTGGAAAGAGTGTAGGAAGTACTGTTACCCAGCGCCTCATCAGTAGCAGTGGCGGCAACAAATTCTGCATCCACATCCTGGCTCATCATAGTCGCTACGGGTGGCCCTACTGGCGGGCCGCTATTGCCCACGATAAAGCCAGGTAGCCCACCTACATCATCGATACCAGCGTCAAACTGAAAACGAGAATAAACGGCAAGCCCACGTGAATCGACCGGGCCGGCAAAAGCTGCGGCTAAGGCTGTGGCTTTCTCAGCGCTTAAACAGTTTTGTGTTTGACCCGCAGGACAAACAAGAGTCAGCGGATCAAAATTACAAGCACTCGTGTTAAAGATAAGCCCATCACTCACGCCATCTAAACCATCACAACTTTGCACCACAGCATTCACAATTAAAGCTTGTTCTGCCGTGCTAAAAGTACCCCCTGCAATGGGCAAGCCATTGGCATCTTTAGCAGCTGCTTGGTTTAACTGAACTGCTTTCCAACGCAGGGCTAAGTTAGACAATCCGGTTCGCATAGCGGGAGCACCGCTAACTATGCCGTCATATAACAAAGGAAAACGCTGCGCCATAATCATGCCTTCTCTGCCACCAGTGGAGCAGCCCACAAAATAGGCATGATTGATGGTGTCGCTGTAATATTTTTCGACTAGCGGTTTCGCCATCGCCGTAACTCGTGCATTAGCCAAAAAATAGAAATTAAGCATAGCTTCTTGATCGGCCATAAAGCTGGCATCGAACCCGGCACCCTCATGACCGCTGTCAGTACTTACCACAGCAAAGCCACGCGCCAGTGCCGACAACTCACCAACAACTTGAGCGCCTAACGGTTCATTTACTCTTCCGTTCAAACCACCACCACCTTGAAATAGAAAACGTCTGTTCCAGTTGTCCGGCATGTTGATAGCAAATCGAATGGCATACTCCACGCCGTCAACACCAACGCGCCGATCAAGCTCTCCTTCAACATGGCAATGCGGTGGTAGCGTTTGCACTGGCGCGGCGGGATTGGCCTGAAATGTACGATCGCTGGCGTGTGTTGCAGAGGTGACACTGAGATTTACCGCCTCCTGCGCGTAAGTGATAAGAGCGAGACAAGCGGCATCGTATTGCGCGAATGCCGGCAACGATACAAAACTTAAACCAAAGATGAGTAGATGTTTGCGCATGTAAATTTTTCCTGATTAGAAAGTCAACTCTGACATCAATGGCACTTTTCTT